>Ga0209292_1000714_pt1 | contig 42641 bp, 43 predicted proteins | sample GOMGulsemesocosm_2_FD_184634 | JGI IMG/M metagenome (GOLD analysis project Ga0209292, IMG submission 184634) | Methane-oxidizing microbial communities from mesocosms in the Gulf of Mexico - GOM9C Gulf of Mexico (SPAdes) (version 2) | ecosystem: Environmental > Aquatic > Marine > Cold seeps...
GACGCAAAGTATTTGGTGGGCCGTGACGGTTCAAGGTTAATCGCCAAGGCGGCATTGAGCGGACAATTAAAGGATGCCTGGCAAACATTAACCGATACGCCGTTGCAAAAAAATATCTTTGCTTTGGCTCATGATTTCCAATTTAAGGGGGCAATGCAGGGTACATTAGCCTTGGATTTACCCTTTAAAAATATGCAAAAAAGTAATGTTGAAATCGACTTTTTAACACGTAATGCCAGTCTGAATATTCCTTCTCTTTCAGTTTCGGCCAACGCCATCGATGGTGTCTTTAAATACAGCAGCCGCACCGGGCTAACAGCCCGTAAAGTAGCAGCCAAGATGTTTGGCTATCCAATGGTCTTGTCTGTTAGTAGTCAAAAAAATAAAGCAGGCCAGGCTACTCAGTTTGATATGCAGGGCAAGGTAAATGTTGCTTCGTTATCGCCCTGGGTACCGCCGGTTGTATTGTCACGTCTTGAGGGCGAGACCGATTACCAAGCGCAGTTAAGTCTTGGTGGCGGCTCAAGAAATGAATTGCAGATTCATAGCAACCTGGCGGGTGTCGAGGCCAGTTTACCTGCGCCTTTTACTAAAGCTGCGAAACAGGCTTCACCCTTTAGTTTTAATTTGGCGCTGGACGAGTCGCAAATACATAGTCTGCAATATGCGGATAAATTTGCCTATCAGCTGCGATTTAACAACAAGAACTATCAGGACGGTGCAATTACAGTCGGGCCTGGGCGAGCCGTTTATCGCCCCGGGTCTGGCATTCAGGTTAAGGGTTCCTTGCCTGAGCTTGATTTTCAGCAGTGGCGTCAATTAGTGGAGCAGGCGCAGACTGTAGAAACTGAGGACAGTCGAAAAACTGAAATTAAGGCACAGTCCTCGCTGATATCTAATATTAGTGATGTGACGTTAGAGGTCGGGCGATTCCGTTTCCTTGATGAGGATTATGATCAGATTAGTTTCAATGCTAAACAGTTAGAGGGTGATTGGCAGATTGATTTCAGTAATGATCTTGCACAGGGTGTTTTAAATTATTACCCCGTGTCGCAAAGTCCACTGGCGGTGGACTTTGAATATTTATATTTGCCGAGCGCTTCCGGTGAAGGTAACGCCTTAGCTGCTGAGACTGAAAAAGATGCGCTGGCAGGCTGGGAGCCTCAGCAACTACCTGAACTGGATTTACGTATTAAGCAGCTGTTTTTAGGGCAACAGCCCTATGGTCGATGGGCCTTTAATAGTCGTCCTTATGGTGAGGGCGTGAAGCTTGAAGCGTTGAACTTTGATTTCAAAGGGTTACAGGCCTCGGGCGAAATGGACTGGCTGTACCAGAATAAAACCCATAGTAGTCATTTTAAGGGGCAGCTACAGATGCCGGATGTAGCTGCAATGTTGAAGGCCTGGAATATAAATGCTGCGATAGAGGGCAAGAATGTACGCTTTGCTGGTGAGTTAAGCTGGCCTGGCTCACCCAGTCAGTTTTCATTGCTAGCGACGCAGGGGCCATTAAGCATGAAGGCCGATGAGGGGCGAATAGTTGATTTGCAATCTTTGCCGCTGTTAGGGGTGTTGAATTTTAATACCCTGACACGGCGTTTGCGACTGGATTTTTCTGACCTGTTCAAAAAAGGCTTTAGTTTTGATGAGGCAAAGGGTGCTTTCCTGTTTCAGCAAGGCACGATGCAGTTGACCGAGGCGTTGTTGATTGATGGTCCCTCGGCAAAATTCAAAATTGAAGGGCAAACCGATTTGTTGAATGAGCAGTTTGATCATGACGTCATCGCGGTGCTTCCAATTAACGATAATATATCGGTTGTTACAACTTTAGCTGGCTTGCCGCAGGTGGGCATCCCTATGTATTTGCTCAATAAGGCCTTTGATGGGCTGTTCGATCGCTTTACCAGTATTAATTATCGGGTCACTGGTCCTTGGGCTGACCCAGATATTAAATTGACGAGCTTTTTTGATACAGATGACCTTTCCGGTGAAAAGGAGTTAGACAAAAAAAGGCGTCCTAAGCGATGACGCCCGGGGTTGCAGTTATACAAATGAGCAGTACTGCGGATGTAAGCAAAAATCTGGCGCAGGCTGAAGTGCTGATCAGTTCTGCTGCTCAGCAGGGCGCAAAGTTACTTTTTTTGCCCGAAAATTTTGCCCTGTTGGGTGTTGGTAATCCCTATCAGGCAGGGTTGCGCGAAGCCCTGAACAAGGAGCCTGAAACCCTGCGAAAATGGTTGGCGGCAATGGCACGCCAACATCAGGTTTGGTTGGTGGCAGGCTCAATTCCGATGGCTAATCGACCCGATGGCAGCCTGCTGGATAAACGAGTTCGCGCAGTCTGTCTGGTCTTCAATGAGCGAGGTGAAGAGGTTGCTCGTTACGACAAAATTCATTTGTTTGATGTCGATGTGGCGGATGAATATGGTGCCTATCGTGAGTCTGATACGGTGGAGCCGGGTGACCAGTTGGTGGTGTTGGATACTCCATGTGGCCGGTTAGGGCTAGCAATTTGCTACGACCTGCGATTTGCGGAACTATTTTATCAGCTGCGAGCGCAGGGCGCTGAAATGATAAGCGTTCCTTCAGCTTTTACGGCGACCACCGGCGAAGCGCACTGGCAGGTGTTACTCAGGGCGCGCGCGATCGAGACGCAATGTTATGTGCTGGCCCCCAATCAATGCGGGCAGCACTCGGAAAAACGACATTCCTATGGGCATAGTCTGATCGTAGACCCCTGGGGCGAGGTGGTTGGCAGTTTGGCTGATCAGTCAGGCGTACTGTGTGCTGATATTGATTTACAGCGTGTGGAGGAGCTGCGCCAGAGAATGCCGGTTGCCCAGCATCACAGGCTCATTAATAGAGAATAAGTCCTTATTTGAGACATTTGCACGATTGTTTTCTTGCCGCCTGGCGGCGTTAAAATCGGACTCAATCGGTCATTTATAAACATAAACTCCCTCATTCCGTGCGCTTTTGTCTTGCTAGAAAGCAAGACTCCGGCTCGTGCAAAGGTCTCTTATTCTGAAGCTTCGGAAATTTCACGCAAGTAGCGGAATAATTTACGGGTGCTACCGAGATTCTTTTGTTGTGACTGCTCTTTTTGGGCATTGCGGATTAGTTGACGCAGGTGCTGCATATCGGCTTCGGGGTGCTGCGTGAGATAGTCCGTTAGCGCATTTTTTTCCTTTAACAGCCGATCACGCCAGGTTTCAATTTGATGAAAGCGCTGGGTGTGCTCTACATGGCTGGCGTCAAAACTGTTAATGGCAGCAGTAATAGCCGGAATGGCTTCGGCATCATCTTCGTCGTACGTGCGCATGATGCGACCAATGTACTGCATTTGACGACGGGTAGCTTCGCCTATTTTCAAGCGTTGGTATTCGCGAATCGCGCCGTCCAGCGTTTCACCCATGGGTACTTGATCAAGCTGATCACTGTTGAGTTTCGTCAGGCGTAAACCGATGGCCTGCAGTGCGTCCATCTCTCGTTTGAGTTGGCTTTTGCTTTTCTCTTCAGGAAAATCTTCAGGGTCGTTTGGAAAATCAATCATAGCTAAAGGTATCGAATGAATAGGGAAGGTTTAGGCATAGAATAGGGTGGCAAGCCCCAAAAATGCGACATAGCCAACAACGTCAGTGACCGTGGTGAGCACGACGCTGCCGGCAATGGCGGGATCGATGTTGGCCTTGCGTAGAATCATTGGTAGGGATACGCCAGCGAGGGCGGCGAATAGCAGGTTGATAATGACCGCCAGGGCGATAACCATGCCCATTTTCGGGTCATTAAACCACCAGGCAGCGATGACAGCTACCACCAGCGATAGAATTAAACCGTTTAATAAACCCACGACCAATTCTCGCCGAAGTAGCCAACTGGCATTTTTATCGGAGACGTGACCTAGCGCAATACCGCGAATAATTAGAGTTAAGGTCTGGCTGCCGGCAATGCCGCCCATGCTGGCGACTATAGGCATCAAAATAGCCAGTGCCACGACTTTTTCCAGCGTGCCTTCAAACAGGCCGATGACATAGGACGCGGTAAAGGCAGTAAGCAGGTTGATGAATAACCACAGAGTGCGGCGTCGCGTCGCTTTAAGTATTGGCGCAAAGGTGTCTTCATCTTCGTCCAGACCGGCGCGCCCCATAAAGCTGTGCTCGGCGTCTTCGATAATTACGTCAACCACGTCATCAATGGTGATGCGGCCCAGCAATATTTCGTTGTCATCAATGACCGGAGCGGAGACCAGGTTGTGGCGCTCAAACAGGTGTGCTACATCCACATCAGAGGTGTTGGCATTAAGGGAGAAGAAATCGGTTTTCATGATATCCGACACCATGGCATCAGGGTCGCTAACCAGAATTTGCGTGACAGGTAGCAGGCCGATGACTTTGCCCGAACGCTTAACGACCGGAAAACTATCGGTCATTTCGGGTATTTCCGGATGTATGCGGAAATAACGCAGTACAACATCAAGAGGAATGTCCGGGCGCAGGGTGATGGTGTCAGTGTTCATCAAGCCGCCAGCGGTATCCTCCGGGAAGGACAGAACCCTTTCTAATCGCTCACGGTTCTGGCTGTCCATGGAGCGTAGCACTTCCTGGACCATTTGATCCGGAAGTTGTTGCAGCAGATCAGCGGTGTTGTCGGTATCAAGGCCGGAGGTGGCGTCTACCAGTTCCTGCGGATCCATGCGGCTGAGGATGTCGCTACTGATCTCCTCACCTAAGTGCTGAAGAATTTCGCCGCCCTGATCCTTTTCGATCAGTTCCCACAGCAAGCGACGCTCTTTGGGTGGCGATGACTCCAGCAGGTGGGCCACTTCTACCGCTGGCAGCTGTTCGTTAAGAATCAGGCGCGCGTCACCGTAGGCGCCACTTTGTAGCGCCTGATTTAATTTGTGCAGGTTATTTCCGGTGCTTTTTTTGTCACGCTCTGGCATGCGGGTGAACAAATTCCTGACAAGTTAACGACCCGTTAATTGTATAGGTCTGGGCTGGGTCGGCCAACTCTATGACGAGTTTAAAAGAGTACTTTTGTTGAGGTTGGACGCTCAAGTGGCGGATTATTCCCCCTCGCCAAATTTGTCATTAATGATTTCTTCGATCGCACTGAGGGCGAGGTCCTCATCGCGGCCGTCAATTTCAATTTCCAATGTTGTGCCTTTACTGGCGGCTAGCATCATGACGGACATGATACTTTTTGCGTCGACTAGGCGTTGCCCGTTGCCGAGCTGTATTTGGCTGGCAAAAGCCGAAGCGGTATTAACCAGTTTAGCGGCAGCGCGGGCGTGCAGGCCCAGCTTGTTAATGATGGTTATCTCGCTTTTGATCATATCCAGGTCTTTTTCGTCAACGTTATTCGTTCAGATCGCGATGGCGTATCTGGACATTGGTGATTTTTTCGGCAAATTTCTTGGCCAAGCGCTCGCTGAGGTAAACCGAGCGATGATGTCCTCCGGTACAACCGATAGCGACAGTCATGTAACTACGATTATTAGCTTCAAACTGTGGCAGCCATTTTTCCAGATAATTACACAGGTCGGCGAACATTTCTTCAACAATGGGCTGACCTTCAAGAAATTCGATGATTTGGTGATCGCGGCCGTTGTATTTTCGCAGGGCGGGATCCCAGTAGGGGTTGGGAAGGCAGCGCACATCAAAGAGCAGATCTGCATCGCTGGGTATACCGCGTTTGAAACCAAAGGATTCAAAAAGTAACGCTAGAGTAGTGTCGGTTTGTTCGGCAAGCTGTTTCTTAATAAGATCTCGTAGCTGATGTAGGGACAGGTTGCTGGTATCAATTTTCAGATCTGCCCGTGTTGCAATGGGTGCTAATAAAAGGCTTTCTTTCCAGATGGCCTCCTCCAGAGAAACCTCAGCGTTGCTCAGTGGGTGTTTACGGCGGGTGGCGCTGAAACGGGTCAAAATCGTCTGGTCGTCGGCATCAAGGTAGGCAATGGTGTAATCGATGCCGGTACTTTTAATTGCGGCGATGGTTTCCGGAAAACGTTCCAGGTTAACCGGTACGTTACGCGCATCAATGCTGATCGCAACAGAATCGCGTTGTACGCCTTCACGTTGCATCTCGTCAATTAATGCAGGCAGCAGGCCGCTGGGCATGTTGTCGATGCAGTAGTAGCCCAGGTCCTCAAGCAGGTGAAGAGCCGTACTTTTCCCTGAGCCGCTACGGCCGCTGATAATGACGAGTTTCATGATTGAGCTGGATGCCTGATGGAGTTGTGGTTAGCTTGTCGCGATAGCTATTTCAAATAATGTTTTGTTGTCTGTTGCCGCGCGTAAACGGTCCCTAAAGTCGGGTTTGCTGAAATTTTCGGCAACGGCTTGTAGCGCTTCAAGATGCGCCTCTGCGGCTTCTTCAGGGACAACCAGCGCGAAGATTAAATCAACGGGTTGATTATCAATAGCATCAAAATTAATGGCTTTATCCAACTGTAGCAATACGCCAACGGTGTCGCAACAGTTAGGCAGGCGGCAGTGGGGAATGGCAACGCCTTCACCGACGCCCGTGCTGCCTAAGCGCTCGCGCTCAATTAAACGGTCAAAGGTTTCTTCTTCATCGAGTACCGGGTGAACCCGCGACAGGGTGCGGGCAACGAGTTCAAGTATGCGTTTTTTACTGTCGCCGGGCACGCTAGCAAGAGCGCAGTCAGGCGACAATAGGCGTTCAATATTCATGATCAATAGTGTTTTATTATGGCTGGTTAGGTTAGTGGCCCTGCTGTCGAGCAAGGGCTTTTTCTTTGTGTTTGATTAGTTGACGGTCTAATTTGTCCGTTAACAGGTCAATGGCGGCATACATGTCGTCATGGGTTGCATTGGCAACTAGGTCGGCACCGGCAATATGAATGGTGGCCTCGGCCATTTGGCGCTGTTTTTCGACGTTGAGAATGACGTTAATACTGGATATCTGGTCGAAATGACGTTCCAGTTTTCCAAGTTTACTATTAATGACTTCCCGCAGGGCGTCGGTTATTTCTACGTGGTGGCCGCTGATGGTGGCTTGCATAAGGTCGCTCCTTTTTCGGGTTATTTGCTGTTTGGCACCGTTCGTAATACAGGTTTAGTTTGGGTACTTAAGCTATTTCCGGTGTTGTTGACGAGACAGGAAGCGTTGTTCGGATTGGAGCCTGTGCACGTTACCGGATTGCAATGGGTCTAAACTAGGCGTTTGCGCTCATTAGAGGGAGGTATGGATAAGGACTCCCGATACTTAGCAATGGTGCGGCGCGCCACTTTAATGCCTTGATCGGCAAGAATGTTAGCAATCTTGCTGTCGCTCAAAGGTTTGACCGTTTTTTCGGCTGCAATAAGCTTTTTAATAATCGCACGAATTGCCGTTGATGAACAGCCGGTGCCGCTGTTGGTGTCGACCTGACTGGAAAAAAAATACTTCAATTCAAAGATGCCGCGCGGCGTGTGCATGTATTTTTGGGTGGTGACCCGGGAAATAGTCGATTCATGCATGCCGACAGCCTCAGCGACGTCATGAAGCACCAGTGGCTTCATCGCTTCATCGCCGTAATCAAGAAAGCCTTGCTGGATTTCGACGATACGGGTTGCCACTTTGAGTAGTGTTTCGTGACGGCTTTGCAGGCTCTTTAGGAAGGTGCGAGCCTCCTGTAACTGATTACGCATAAAGGTATTGTCGCTGCTGTTATCAGCACGTTTAACCATCGCAGCATAGGTAGCATTAATGTTTACTTTGGGTAAAACATCGCTGTTTAGCTCAACACTCCAGCGGTTATTCACCTTTTTGACCACCACATCGGGAATAACATATTCCGATTCGCTTTGAGTGAGGGCATCACCCGGACGAGGGTTGAGGGTTTGGATGAGCTCAATGATGCGTTGCAGGTCAGCTTCTTTGAGACGTGCTCGCCGCATGATGAGGTTGAAATCGCGGTTACCTAACTGAGGTAGGAAGTTGCTAACAATTTCTTTAGCTTTTTCTAGCAACGGCGTGTCAGCGGACAGTTGTTCCAGTTGGCGGAGTAGACATTCACTTAAATTACGCGCGCAGACGCCGATGGGGTCAAAGTGTTGTAGCCGTCTTAATACGGCTTCCACTTCGTCGAGCTCAATAATGCTGTCTTTTGAATCTTCGTCCTGCTGCAGCGCCAGGTTTAGGTGCTCAATGATTTGATCTAGCTCATCTTTCAGATAACCATCGTCATCAACGCTATCAATTAAGGTGATGGCAATGATGCGGTCGGTATCTGACATGGGGGTTAGATTAAGCTGCCAGAGCAGGTGATCATGGATGGATTCTGTGCTGGATGTGTGCGATTCAAAGTCAGGTAAGTCACCGCTGGGTGCGGGTGTGGCAGCGGGCAGGCTTTGATAGACGTCATCCCAGTTACTATCCACCGGTAAGTCTTCGGGGATTTGTTGATCCCATTCTTCGCTCGATGTGTCGTCTTGCTTGTCCGATGAGTCAGTAGCGTTAGCCGTTGGCTCGCTGGCTGTAGCGCTATCGGTTTGTTCTGAGGTGTTGTCTTGATTGCTCTCATCAATATCCAACATGGGGTTGGATTCGACGGTTTCCTGGATTTCCTGCTGAAGATCCAGTGTGGAAAGTTGCAGCAGCCGAATGGCGTGCTGCAGCTGGGGGGTCATGGTGAGATGCTGGCCAATTTTAAGCTGTAGTGATGGCTTCATAGGGCAACTGGAATTTTCGGTTTAGGGTGGCAGGGAAATACGGTGATGCCTGTAATCTATACCTATATAGAATAGTGCAAATTTTGCTAAGCGTATGCAGAATTTGTGCCGATTTTTTAAAATTAAATGTGGTGGGTCTAAAGACGGAATTGTTCGCCTAAATAAACGTCTCGGACGCGCTGATTTGCCAGTACGGTTTCGGCATCGCCTTCGGCGATAATATGGCCCTCACTGACGATGTAAGCCTTTTCGCAGATATCGAGGGTTTCACGTACATTGTGATCGGTGATCAGTACCCCGATGTTGCGCTCCTTGAGGTGGGTGATGATTTGCTTAATGTCGGCAACAGAAATGGGGTCAACGCCGGCAAAGGGTTCATCCAGCAGGATATAGGCCGGTTCCATCGCTAGCGCGCGGGCAATTTCGACACGTCGACGCTCACCACCAGATAACGCCATGCCTTGGCTGTCACGGATATGGGTGATATGGAATTCCTGCAGCAGGTCTTCAAGTTTTTCCATGCGTTGGTTACGGTTCAGGTCTTTGCGCGTCTCAAGAATGGCGAGAATGTTGTCGCTGACACTGAGCTTACGGAAAATCGACGATTCCTGAGGCAGATAACCAATTCCTTTCCGGGCGCGGCCATGCATAGGTAGCGAGGTGATATCCTGACCGTCGACCATAATTTTGCCTTGGTCAGCTGGGATGAGGCCGATGATCATGTAGAAGCAGGTAGTTTTGCCTGCGCCGTTGGGCCCCAGCAGGCCAACTATTTGCCCAGGCTCAATGGCTATGGAAACGTCTTCCACGACATGGCGGAGCTTGTAGCTTTTGGCAAGGTGTAGCGCTTGTAATTTACTCATTGGTTGAGGTGCTGCTTTGCTTGTCGCTGGGTGTTGCGGGCTGAATGATCATGTTTACCCGTGGTGTTTGAGTGGTTGAGTTGTTCTCGCCGCCGCCATAGGCGTTAACCAGGCGACGTTTCATGTCGTAGTCAATTCGCTCACCCGTAAAAACATTGGTGTCCTGCTCAAGGCGAGCTTGTTTTTTGAGATTCATTTTTTCGTCGACGACAAAATATTCAATGGTATTGCCATAGGCGTGAGTTATTTTTTTTCCAACTTCAGGGCGTTGTTGGAAATGGGCTGGTACGCCGATCGCAACCAGCCGCGTGACACCATTAGCATTACTGAAAATAGTAATTTGGTCGCCTTCCAGGTTGATCGAGCCTTGAACCATTTTGACTTTGCCGCGATAGACAGAGCTGCCTGTTTTGTCATCCACTTCCGCAGTATCGGAAGTGATATGAATGGGCTTGCTTCTGTCGTCAGGCAGGGCTGTCGCCGTGGCGGGGATAATGGCTGGCAGTAGCGCCAGACACAGGCCATAAACTTTAATTAACTTTAGCCGGATCATGGGTGACTCGTACGTTGGATAATAGTTTGGTTCGGTTTTCGTTGATGTCGGTGATCATGCCGGTGGCATCAATACGTGTTGAATCATCAATGATGACAACATCCTGTTGAGTATGCGCGATTTTTTTGACGGCATTGAAGGTTAATTCGCTGGTGTTGATTTTTAACTCGTTGGGCGGCGTATCACGTAATAAATTCACGTTGTCCCAGAGTTTGATAATATTGTTGTTTTCGCCAATGCGACCGTGTTTAGCATCAATGTGCCAAGCAGTGCCATCCTGGTGGAGGAGTGTGATCTTCGGTGTTGTGGCTACGGTGAATTCGCCGTTGGGGTAATGTGTAATTTGGTTGGCCTTCAAGCGATGATTGACCTCACCATTGGTGCTGAACTGTGTGGTGGTAGCATTCACCATGAAAAAGTCGGTTTCATCTGCCGGTCGCTGATGGCTGACGGGCTCTTCAAGCAGTTCATCCTGCCAATGCACAAGGCTTGCAAGCACGAGCGCAACGAGACTGAATAGCGTGATAAAGGTTAATCGAGACATTTAAACTCTCAGGGGCCCTAGTTAATGGCTGCAGTATTAGTGCAGGTACTGATCAAGGGCTGGAACCAGTGTGTTTTGTGCGGCCATAATAAAATCGCAAACTTCGCGCACTGCGCCTTCGCCACCTTTGGCGTTGGTGCACCAAAGCGAGTGCTCTTTGACCAGGGGGTAAGCATTTGCCACGGCTATACCCAAGCCGACGCGGCGAATAACTGGCAGATCAGGTAAATCGTCACCTAAATGCGCCGTCTGTAAATAACTGACATTAAGAGCCTGGAGCAGTTCGTCGAGCGCGCTAACTTTATTTTCATAGCCTTGATACACATGCTCGATGCCAAGCTCCTGTGCACGTTGTTCAAGCATCGCTGATTCTCTGCCGCTGATCATGGCGACTTCGACACCGCTGCGGCGTAACATTTTAATACCGTGGCCGTCGTGACAGTTGAAGGCTTTCAGAACTTCACCGCCATCGCTGATGTAGAGTCGACCATCGGTCATTACGCCGTCCACATCCAGCACCAGTAATTTAATTTGCTTGGCTTTGCCAAGTGCCTGTTGAAGGTCTTTGTTCATGGAATCTGAGCCTAAAGAGTTGTCTGAGAGGCGCGAATCAGATTACGCCAGCGCGTAATAGGTCGTGCATGTTCAGTGCGCCGATGGGACGATTATGATCGTCCGTGACAATCAGTGCATTAATTTTATCTTCTTCCATGATTGCGAGTGCTTCAGCTGCCAGGACATCGGGCCGGATTGTCTTGCAGCGCGGGGTCATAACGTTACTGACGAGGGCGCTCTGGATGTTGATGTTGTTATCCAGTGTGCGTCGTAAATCGCCGTCGGTAAAGATGCCGAGTAACGCACCGTTGTCATCAATGACGGCGGTCATGCCTAGTTTCTTTTCGGTGACCACCAGTAGCGCTTGACTGAGCAGGGTATTTTCGCCGACCAGCGGGACGTCGTCGCCACTGTGCATGATGTCTTCGACTTTTAACAGCAAACGACGGCCTAGCGCGCCGCCTGGATGAGAGATGGCAAAGTCTTCAGCACTGAAGCCGCGTGCTTCCAGCAGGGCAATAGCCAGTGCATCGCCCATGGCAAGTGCGGCGGTAGTGCTGGACGTTGGAGCCAATCCATGGGGGCAGGCTTCTTCCGCGACGCTAACGTCCAGATGCGCATCGGCAGTTTGAGCCAATATTGAGGCGGGTGCGCCAGTCATGCTGATAAGTGGCGCGTGCATACGTTTAATGAGTGGCAGGATGGTCAAGATTTCTGCAGTTGTCCCGGAGTTTGATAGTGCTAATACCACGTCTTTATTGGTGATCATGCCGAGATCGCCATGACTGGCCTCACCAGGATGAACAAAAAAAGCGGGGCTGCCGGTGCTGGCTAGGGTGGCTGCGATCTTGTTGCCAATGTGACCAGATTTACCCATGCCGGTGACAACGATACGTCCTTCGCAGGCCAACATGATTTTACAGGCGTCACTAAAATGCTCGTCGATGCGAGTGGTTAATGCTTCAACGCAGGCCGCTTCCAGTTTAATGGTGCGCTGACCGGTTGCGATGAGGGCCTTGGAATCAGTTTGTATCATTGCCAACTACCAAAAGTTCATGGAATATGCAGGGGTGGTAAACGGCGTCCATTATAGCGGTTTTTACAATTAATGTGCTGCTAGGACTTGGTGTCATGCTTCAGGCTTGGATATAGAGTGTGATCAGGTAGCCCACATAGCCAGTACAGAATAAGACTCCGAGTGCGCGGCTTATGTTAATTGTTTTTTTACGATTGATGCCGATATAACAGGACAGAATCAGAATTGCTGTAAATAAGCTCATCACGCCATAGTCACGCCACAGCACTTGTTCGGAAAAGGCGTAGGGGGCAATGATGGCTGGCAGGGACATGACGGCCAGTAGATTGAAAATATTGGAGCCGATAACGTTACCCAATGCAATGTCGTGGTGACCTTTGAGCACGCTGGCAATCGATGCGGCTAATTCCGGCAGGCTGGTGCCAATGGCGATAATGGTCAGGCCGATGATCAGGTCGCTGACGCCTAGCTCCACCGCAATGTTTGTGGCGGCCCAGACTAATGCTTTTGAGCTGATGACTAGCAGGGTTAAACCTGCTGCAAACCAGAAAATAGCCATGCGGGTCTTCAAGTGAGGAAGCTCTTCTTCCTCGATTTCTATTTCTTCTATCAGTTCTTTATCGCTACTTTTTGGATGATAGGACGCGAATAAATATAGGGTGATACACAAACCACCGAGCAGCAGGAAGCCGTCAAGACGACTGAGGTTGAGGTTGAACAAGAGTATACCTGCACCAAGAGTAACCAGCGCCAAGATGGGTAGTTCTTTGCGTGTTAGTGCGGATCTCACAGGTAATGGAGCGATCAGTGCGGTAACACCCAGAACCAAGCCAATGTTGGCGATATTGGAGCCTACTGCGTTGCCAATGGCAATGCCGCTGGCGCCGATCATGGCGGCTGTTAATGAGACCAGGATTTCCGGTGCAGAGGTGCCCAGGGAAACGACAGTTAAACCAATCAGCAGTGGAGGCATGCCAAAATTGCGAGCCAGTGAGGCGGAGCCGTTGACGAATTTGTCTGCACTCCAGACTAGCAGGGCTATACTGAACAAAATTGTAAGGGAAGCAACCAGCAAAATGAGGTGTCCGGGTAGTGAAATTAGCTGGCTATTAAAGGGTTAAATGCAAGCTATTGCAAGCGCTAGAAGCAATAACCGCAAGGCTGAATGCCTGTCACTCATTGTTCAGTATTTGTTCTGGCTGAAGCGGCAATATTACATGGTAGCGGGTGATATAAAGTGGTTGTAGTGGTATATTTGCGCGCGCTAAAGCACGTTGGTTTGAAATGCGTGTAAATTAAATCTGATTATTGGGCTCGGCTCTAACAAAGCAGACATTGAAATGCAGGACAGTACGGACAACATTATTGAAGTTCGCGGGTTATCCTTTTCGCAGGGTGACCGGGTGATTTTTGATGACATTGATATGGATATCCCCCGTGGGCAGATTACTGCCATCATGGGGCCAAGTGGCACCGGTAAAACGACCTTGATGCGTCTGATTACGGGCCAAATCAAGCCGGATTCCGGCACAATTATGGTGGACGGCGAAAATATTTCGGCGTTGCAACGTAGCGACCTTTACCGTGTGCGTCGCAAAATGGGCATGTTGTTTCAAAGTGGTGCCTTGTTTACCGATCGCACGGTCTATGAAAATGTCGCTTTCCCGCTGCGTGAGCACACTAACTTTACTGAAACCATGATTCGTGACTTGGTGTTGATGAAACTTCAGGCTGTTGGCTTGCGGGGCGCACGGGATATGTTTCCCAGTGAATTGTCGGGAGGCATGACGCGGCGGGCGGCGTTGGCACGTACCATCGCGTTGGATCCCGAAATGGTGATTTACGATGAACCCTTTGCTGGTCAGGACCCGATTGGCATGGGGGTGCTGCTGCAATTAATTAAGTTGTTGAATACGGCGTTAGGGTTGACCAGTATTGTGGTGTCGCATGATATCCATGAAACCGCCAGTATCGCTGATAAATTGTACGTGTTATCGCAGGGCAAGGTGATTGGTGTTGGAGCACCGGATAAGCTAATGAATTCTGAATCGCCCATGGTGACACAGTTTATGAAGGGCGAGCCTGATGGTCCTGTGCCATTTCACTATCCTGCGCATGATTATTTTGATGATTTACTAGGCGGAGGTGCGCTGTGATTACCCGTTTGCGAATCATGGGTAAATCGGGGCTTGAGTGGTTGTCTGTTTGTGGTCGCTCGGGTGTGTTTATCGCCCATTCTCTGTGCGGCGTGCCGAACCTGCGCAAAGGTATGCCGCTGCTGTTAAAGCAATTGTATGCCGTGGGGGTGCTGTCGCTTCCTATTATTGTGGTGTCAGGGCTGTTTATTGGCATGGTGATGAGCTTGCAGGGTTACAGCATTCTGGTGGATTACGGTTCCGAGCAGGCGGTGGGGCAAATGGTGTCGCTGAGCCTAGTGCGAGAGCTGGGGCCTGTCGTGGCAGCGCTGCTGTTTGCAGGACGAGCGGGTTCTTCTTTGACGGCTGAAATTGGCCTGATGAAGGCAACCGAGCAGATCACCAGTCTGGAAATGTTGGGTGTTGACCCGTTACGTTATGTGATGGCGCCTCGCTTGCTGGCGGGCTTTATTGCGCTGCCTTTGCTGACCTTGATCTTTAATGTGGTGGGTATTTGGGGCGGCTCCTTGGTGGCAGTGGATTGGCTGGGCGTCTATGAAGGTTCTTTTTGGGCCAATATGCAGGCAGCCACCGACTTTAGAATTGATGTGGTAAACGGCATGGTGAAAAGTGTCGCCTTTGCCTTTGTAATAACTTGGATCGCGGTATTTCAGGGACACGATTTAAAGCCAACCTCAGAGGGTATTGGTCGTGCAACAACTAAAACCGTGGTCTATTCTTCTTTAGCTGTACTGGGGCTGGATTTTATTCTGACCGCTGTTATGTTCGGAGATTTTTAAGATGCACAGCAAAACATTGGAAGTGGCGGTCGGTTTTTTTATGTTGGCGGGGCTGGCTTCGCTGGTTGTGCTGGCGCTCAATGTCAGTGGTTTGACGTTTTCCAGCGCTAAGCAAAGTTATACAATTTATGCGTCCTTTGAGAATATTGGTGGCCTGACGGCTCGTTCCAAAGTGACGGTGGCCGGTGTGGCAGTTGGTCGAGTGGTTGGCATTACGCTGGATAAAGATGATTTTGCCGGCGTTGTCGAGATGGAGGTAGAGGCTGAATATAACCAGTTCACCACGGATACTACGGCGGCTATTTTGACGGCGGGGTTGTTGGGTGAAAAGTATATTGGCCTGATCTCTGGAGCCGATGATGAGTATCTGGTTGAAGGCGATATGATTGTTGATACTCAGTCTGCTCTGGTGTTGGAGGAGTTGATCGGACAGTTCCTGTTTAACAAGGTGAACGAGTAAGTTTTTTGCCGGTCAGTAGCTAAGAATTTGTAAGGTAGAGAAATAAGTATGGGAAGCATGATCAAAGCATTGTTGGGTGTGTTTTTAATGTGTCTGGTAAGTCTGGCTCAGGCTTCACCTGAAACATTTCCTAATCAGGCGGCCTATGACGTGGTTCAGGCAGCAACGGATAATCTGATTGAGCAGATTACCGGCAAGCGTCTGGAGTACGTTGAAGATAACGAGCAGTTTTTTTCTGATGTAGACGGCATGCTGTCGGCTGTGATTGATTTTAAACGCATCGCTCGTCGTGTTATGGCCAAGCACTATAAAAAGGCTGAGCCTGAACAGCAGTTGGCTTTTGAAGGTGTTTTCAAGCGCAGTCTGTTAAAGATTTATGCCAAGGCGTTGCTGGAATATGACAACGAAAAAATTGTTATTCTGCCACCATCTTCAAGCAAAAAAGTTAACCCAAAGCGTCAGCGTGTTGATATTGAGTTTTTCAGTTCAGGTGGTCAGAAATTCCCTATCTCCTACTCCATGTATTTAAATAAGCAGGGCGAGTGGAAAATGGAAAACGTGGTTGTGAATGGCGTGAATATTGGTCTGACCTATCGCAATCAATTTGCCCGCCTAATGAAGGTGAATGGAAATGATGTTGATCTTGTTGTCAGTGGCTGGACCTCTGATCTTGAGAATGGCGAGTAAGGCTTCATTATGACTCGTTCCTGTGTGACACGTGTTTCGGAGCAGAAGCTGCAAGTTGCTGGCATTATTGACTTTGATAATGCGTTGGATATATGTCGGCAAGGGGAGCGATTGATTGGCAAGGCGGCGGATCAGTGTGAAATTGATTTTTCCGAAGTGACGCGGGCCGGTAGTGCCGCGCTTACTCTTTTGTTCAGTTGGTTAAGGCACGCCGTTAATTTACACAAGACATTGGTTTTTATAAATCTGCCCAATGACCTGCTGGGCGTTGCCAAAGTCAGTGGCGTTGATCAAATTCTCCCTATCAAATAAATGCTGCTTTAGCGCTGACTGGTCAATTTCGATTTAAAAAATACTGTCTGCGCCATCCTTTTCTGCTTTGCTAATAATTAGGTCGCTAAAAACCCCATAATTTGATACCTTAATGAGCTTTTCAGGCCAGTATTTTGAACGGGTAGATAGATGGAAACCGAAGAAGTTAAAGCATTGCTTGAAGCGCAGCTTGAGGGCTGTGAGATTCAGGTTGAAGGTGGTGGTAGCAGCTTTCAGATCACCGCGGTTGGTTCCCTTTTTGAAGGGCTCAATGCCGTTAAAAAGCAGCAGTGTGTGTATGCTGCGCTGAACGATAAAATCGCCGATGGCACAATACACGCCGTCACTATTAAAACTTTTACGCCAGCACAGTGGGCTGAGCGTTAAGAGAGCGTTAAAGGTCCTCGATGGATAAACTCATTATTGAAGGTGGTGTCAGACTGGACGGTGAAATCCGTATTTCTGGCGCTAAAAATTCGGCGTTGCCGATTCTTGCGGCTAGCTTGTTAACTGACGAAGCGTTAACCGTTGGAAACCTGCCTCACTTGCACGATATCACCACCATGATTGAACTGCTTGGCGTGATGGGTGTAGAAGCTAGCATTGACGAAAAGCTCAATGTGGAAATTAATGGAGGTTCGATCAAAAGTTACAACGCCCCCTACGATCTGGTGAAAACCATGCGCGCCTCCATTCTGGTGCTGGGGCCCATGTTGTCGCATTTTGGTGAGGCGAATGTTTCGCTGCCTGGTGGTTGTGCGATTGGTAGCCGCCCGGTTGATCTGCACATTCGCGGTCTGCAAGCCATGGGTGCGGATATTGTTGTTGAAGATGGTTACATCAAGGCCAAAACTGACGGTCGTTTGAAGGGTGCTCGCGTGTTCTTTGATACGGTATCAGTGACCGGCACCGAGAATATCCTGATGGCTGCCACGTTGGCCGATGGCGAAACCGTACTTGAAAATGCCGCCCGTGAACCTGAAGTTGTAGATTTGGCTAAATGTCTGATCACCATGGGCGCGGATATTAAGGGACATGGTACCGATACTATTACCGTTCAGGGCGTTAAAAAGCTGCACGGTGGTTTTTATTCTGTATTGCCTGATCGTATTGAAACAGGTACTTACCTGGTTGCCGCTGCGGCAACGGGTGGTCGTGTTAAGGTTAAGGATACCTGTCCTGAGGTGCTGGAAGCCGTGCTGGTTAAATTACGTGAAACCGGTGCCGAAGTGACGACTGGTGAAGATTGGGTTGAGCTTGATATGAAGGGCCGCAGACCTAAGGCAGTCAGTGTTCATACGGCGCCTTACCCGGCGTTTCCAACGGATATGCAGGCACAGTTTTTGGCCATGAATGCCATCGCTGAAGGTACCAGCACGGTAACGGAAACAGTTTTTGAAAACCGCTTTATGCATGTACATGAAATGATGCGTATGGGTGCCAAGGCTTCTCTGGAAGGTAATACTGCGATCGTGACCGGTGTTGAAGACTTGAAGGGTGCGCCTGTGATGGCAACGGACCTGCGGGCTTCTGCAAGTTTGGTCATTGCTGGGCTAGTTGCTGAAGGTGATACCACCATTGAACGTATTTACCACATTGACCGTGGTTACGAATGTATCGAAGAAAAGCTGCAATTGCTCGGTGCAAAAATCCGCCGTGTGCCAGCTTAGGCTGCCTGGAAAAGTATAGAATTTACAGACAATGATGAATCACAAGTTAACAATTGCTCTTTCCAAGGGTCGCATCCTTGATGACACACTGCCGCTGTTAAAAGCTGCCGGCATTGAACCGCTGGAAGATGTGCGCACCAGCCGTAAGCTGATTTTTCCGACTAACCATGACAACGTACAGGTAGTGGTTATTCGTGCTACCGATGTGCCGACTTATGTGTCACACGGTGCGGCGGATATGGGTATTTCCGGCAAAGATGTATTGATGGAATATGGCGACGAAGACCTCTACGAACCGCTAGACTTGCAGATTGCCACCTGTCGATTGATGACGGCGGGTTTGGTGGGCGTAGCTGAGCCGAAAGGGCGTTTAAAGGTCGCAACCAAGTTTGTGAATATCGCCAAGCGTTATTATGCCGAACGTGGTGTGCAGGTGGATATTATCAAACTCTATGGTGGTATGGAGTTAGCGCCGATCATGAATTTGGCCGATCGTATCGTCGATATTGTTGATACCGGCAATACCCTGACGGCTAATGGTCTTGAACCTAAGGAAATGATCGCGCCGATTAGTTCACGTCTGGTGGTTGCGAAAGCGTCCATGAAGATGAAACACGCCACTATTCAGCCACTGATTGAGCGTTTGGCTGCTGCCGTTGAACAGCGCAAAAGCAAATAATTTAAAATCTCCGATATTAGAATACTGTTATGAAAAGCTCTGCAATTACTCGATTGAACATGCAACAGGCGGATTTTTATCCGCAACTGGATAAATTACTGGCTTGGGACGAAGTTTCCGATAAGCAGGTCAATGACATTGTTGATGAAGTGTTGCATGCGGTAAAAACGCGTGGTGATGAAGCATTGCTTGAATACACCCAGCGTTTTGACCGGGTGACAATTGATAATGCGGCAGGCTTAAAAATCGATGCTGCACGTTTGCAAGAAGCATTGGAGCGTATTTCGGCTGAGCAATTACAGGCACTGGAAAGTGCTGCCGAGCGAATTACCCGTTACCACCAGCGTCAGACACAGGATTCCTGGCAATATGAGGAAGCCGATGGCACGGTGCTGGGGCAGAAAATCACCCCGATGCAGCGTGTCGGTGTTTACGTGCCGGGTGGTAAAGCCGCATACCCTTCAACGGTGTTGATGAACGTCTTACCCGCCAAGGTGGCAGGTGTTGACGAGGTGATTATGGTGGTGCCTACGCCTGATGGTGAGGTTAATGATCTGGTATTGGCTGCGGCAGCAATTGCCGGTGTTGATATGGTGTTTACCGTGGGTGGTGCTCAGGCTGTTGCCGCGTTGGCCTACGGCACTGAAATGGTACCCAAGGTGGATATCATTGTTGGCCCGGGTAATATCTATGTCGCCACGGCCAAAAAGAACGTCTACGGTGTGGTGGGTATCGATATGATTGCCGGTCCCTCGGAAATTCTAGTCATCTGTGATGGTCAAACTGATCCTGATTGGATCGCCATGGACCTGTTTTCGCAGGCCGAGCACGATGAAAATGCACAATCTATTCTGGTTTCTACCGATGCCGAGTTTTTGGATCGAGTCAGTGAAAGCATTGATCGTCTGCTGCCAACCATGCCGCGTGCTGAAATAATTGGCACTTCGTTGCAAAATCGAGGTGTGTTGATTCAGGTGGATTCATTGTCCGAAGCTGCGCAGATTTCAAACCACATTGCGCCAGAGCACTTGGAGCTTTCAATTGAAGACCCGAAAGCTTTGTTGCCTGAAATTCGTCATGCTGGCGCGATCTTTATGGGTCGTTATACCGCTGAAGCGTTGGGCGATTATTGTGCTGGTCCGAACCACGTATTGCCGACGTCTGGCACGGCACGTTTTTCATCGCCGCTGGGTGTCTATGATTTCCAGAAGCGCTCTTCGTTGATCATGTGTTCTGCTGATGGTGCTTCAGAGTTGGGTAAAATTGCCTCGGTGTTGGCGCATGGTGAAGGCCTGCAGGCTCATGCCCGTTCTGCGGAATACCGTATTAAATCCTAATTATTTAACGCTGGCGGGCAGACTTGCCTCGCCAGCGTTCCTCATTTTAAAAGCCCCTTATTTCCAAAGAAGCGCCTATTATGACCGCCAATGCCAATGACTCGCTGGGTCAACTGATTGAACAGTGGATTAAACCCGAAATTCGTAGCATGCAGGCTTATCATGTTGCTGATGCGCAGGGCATGATCAAACTGGATGCTATGGAAAATCCCTATGACTGGGATGAAAGCATTGTTGAGCGCTGGATTGAAACACTGCGTAACGTACATTTAAACCGTTACCCAGACCCTGGCGCTGACCAGGTTAAAAAGCAGTTGCGTGATGTGATGGGTATTCCGGATAATCAGGAAATTGTACTAGGCAATGGTTCTGATGAATTGATTCAGTTGCTGGCATTGGCGGTTTCTGCACCAGGGAAAACGCTGCTGACTGTTGAGCCGGGTTTTGCCATGTACAGGCAGATTTGTCAGGTTACCGAATTAAACTACAAAGCGGTGGCGCTGACGGCGGATTTTGAGCTGGATATGCCTGAGCTGCTGGCTCAGATTGAACAATTGCAGCCGGCATTGGTTTTTCTCGCGCAACCTAACAATCCTACGGGCAATTTGTTTGGTGAAGAAAAGCTGCGTGAAGTGATTGAAGCGGCACCGGGTTTGGTGGTGATTGATGAAGCCTATACACCCTTTACCGATGCGGATTATCTGAATCTAGCTGATGAATATGACAACGTGCTGGTGATGCGCACTTTGTCCAAAGCAGGTTTGGCGGGGCTACGGTTAGGCTTGCTGGTGGGAAATCCTCGCTGGATTGCTGAACTAGAAAAAATTCGCTTGCCCTACAATATTGGCGTGTTGACTCAGGCAAGTGCTGAGTTTGCTCTAAAACACTACGACGTGCTGCGTCAGCAAACCGCGTTGATTCGTGAAGAGCGTGCTAACCTGTATAAAGAACTAAGCGCTATTGAGGCGTTAACCGTTTGGCAAAGTGAGGCGAACTTTATCCTGTTCCGTACCCAGCCAGATCAAGCCAAAGCTGTTTTTGATGGTCTGCGGGAGCATCATATTCTGATTCGTTGTCTCGACGGTGCACACCCTCTGTTGAAGGATTGTCTCCGTGTGACGGTGGGTTCGGCCGCTGAAAATGAGGCCTTTTTGAAAGAATTACACGCCGTACTTTGAAGGCCCGTATTTAATCAAAAAAATGAGTAATTGACCGGGCGCTAAGCCCGGTTTTTGTTAGTGCTGCTGTGACTCACGTTTGCTGACAATAGCTTTAATGATCTTCTTTTCGCCATTGCGAAGCACTGTGATATTGATGCTTTCACCGGGCTTAGTCTGGGTGATTTTTCCCATCGCCTGTAAATCGCTGATCACTTTGTCACCACCAACCTCCAGCAGAATATCGCCAGGTTTGATGCCTGCTTTATCTGCCGGTCCTTGACTATAGACGCCTGCAATCAGTAACCCCATGACGTCATCCAAGCCTAATGATTGTGCCAAGTCAGGAGTCATACTCTGGGTTTCAATGCCGAGCCAGCCACGCGTGACGCTGCCGTAGTGCACAATTTCTTCCATGATCTGATTTGCCAACACCGACGGGATGGCGAAGCCGATACCCTGTGAGCCGCCAGATTTGGAGAAAATGGCAGTATTGATGCCAATCAGGTTGCCATAGGCATTGATCAAGGCGCCGCCCGAATTCCCCGGGTTGATAGCGGCATCGGTCTGAATAAAATCCTCAAAGGTGGTCAGGCCCAGCTGGTTGCGGCCAGTGGCACTGACGATGCCCATGGTGACCGTTTGCCCAACACCAAAGGGATTGCCGATGGCGAGCACTACGTCGCCGATGTTAGCGGTGTCAGAGGAGGTCAGGGTAATGGTGGGTAAATCTTCAATATCAATTTTTAATACCGCCAGATCCGTTTCCGGATCGGTGCCAATAATCCGCGCATAGCTTTCCCTGCCATCCTTGAGGGCGACAATAATCTCGTCGGAATTCGCCACCACGTGGTTGTTGGTCAGCAGGTAGCCATCACTACTGATGATCACCCCTGAACCCAGGCTTGATTGCATGCGTTGGCGCTTAGGCTCATTACGTTGACCAAAAAATTGTTTGAAAAACGGATCGTTAAACAGCGGGTGGGTTTGTTGCTGAACAACTTTTGAGGTGTAAATATTGACCACCGCTGGCGCTGCTTTGTTCACTGCAGCAGCATAGGAGACTGGGCCATTTTGTTGTGACAACACGCCGTTGGTTGTACTGTCCAGCTGTGATGGGAAGAAAAACAGAATGCCTGCTGCGATAATAATGCCGGTAATGGCCGGCAAGATGATAAGGCGGAGCAGCAGTTTCATAGAATATTCCGAGTTTGATGCGTTTGTAAAATGCTATTATCGCATGGGTTAGCGTTATGTAAATGCTGTCGTTTGAAAATCAAAGAAGGAGTAATATGGCTGCTCAATTGACTGACATTATTCGGTTGTGTGAAACCACGCTGCAACCCGAGCGTTACCGGGATTATTGCCCTAACGGACTTCAGGTCGAGGGTGGCTCTGAGGTATCTCGAATTGTTTCTGGTGTGACGGCCAGTCAGGCGTTAATTGACGCTGCGATTGAGCAGAATGCTCAGGCTATTCTGGTGCATCACGGTTACTTCTGGAAGGGCGAAAATCCGCAGGTAGTGGGCATGAAGCGTAATCGTTTAAAGGCGTTGCTGGAAAACGATATTAGCTTGCTGGCTTACCACTTACCTTTGGATGGCCATCCTAAATTAGGAAATAATGCCCGTCTGGCGCAGTTACTAGACCTATCGATTGAAAAGGGCATGGAGCCGGATAACGATCGCAGCATTGGCTTGTTGGGGCGATTGCCCGAGGCAATGAGTGGTGAAGAGTTTGCCGCTTTTATTGAGTCAAAGTTGGGCCGGAAACCTTTCCATGTAGCCGGCTCAGAGAAATCTATTCAACGAGTAGCCTGGTGCAGCGGTGCCGCGCAGAGCATGATTGATCAGGCGGTTGAATTGGGTGCTGATGCTTATTTAACCGGCGAGGTTTCTGAACCGACAGTTCATTCGGCACGAGAGTTGGGGATTCATTTTTATGCGGCGGGTCACCATGCGACTGAGCGTTATGGTGTGCAAGCACTGGGGGATTATTTGGCAGAACAGCTCGGCGTCGAGCATGTTTTTATCGATATAGATAACCCGGTTTAGCGAGCAACCGGGTTATATTTTGCAGGTCTGTTTTTAATGGAGCGGGCGTACGTTTTTATGCTTAGGCTAGCTTCTGCTCGCCGGGCATAGGCTCCAGAATTTCTTCGACTTCGTGAGAATCAGTTTTGATGCTGAAGGCTTCAGATAATGTGCCTTCGGCATCTTTGTCTGCCGGTTTTGGTGCGTAGTCTCTGGGCGCCTGCATATCATCACTATCAGCTTTCGTCTCTTCACTGCTTTCAATTTGCTTGAGTGAAGCCGCCAGCTGTTTTTCATTCAACCCTAATTTAAGGGAGGGGTGATCCGCATTTGTCAGGGACTGGGATCCTTCGGCGAGATGCTGATAAACCTTGACGTAATTGTCGGTAAGGCCGCCGAGCAGCTCTGAGGTTTGTGCGAAGTGGTCAGCAACAGAATTTTTATATTCATCAAATTCTTCTTCTAAAGCCTGTTTTTCGCTTTTCAGCTTTTCAGTCTGGCCAGAGGAAGAACCTTTTAATTTATAAACATAAATGCCACCGCCGAAACCGATAAAGAAGGTGGTTAAGGCGATTATCACGGGGTTACTTAATAAATCCACTACAACTCCTACCAGGTGACTGGATGATTAGCTCCATTATACACCGACTTAAAGATAAAACGGTTTTTCAAGTGTTAGACGATGGGTGTTACGTCTTCAGCCTGTAAACCTTTCTGGCTCTCGACAATGCTGTATTCGACCTCTTGGCCGTCATTCAGCTTGCGGTAACCTTCACCGCGAATTGCGCGATAGTGAACAAAGACATCCTGTCCATCATGATGTTCAATAAAACCATATCCTTTGGCGTTGTTGAACCACTTCACGGTTCCTGTTGCTCGATCTGACATACTCTAATCCCCCTAGAGCGTTACTTTTATTTTTTTGTTTTTAAGCAATCCTTATGGCAAATACACTCTTTGGTATATGTTAGAGCTATAAGGGTCAGAGCTCATTATATCTACACAAGCCGAATTGACAATAAAAACGTTTTAAGGGGATGGAGCGCCTTTGTCACGGGGCTTTGCGGGCCGAATGTGGTTCTGACAAAGGCGGCAGGCTTATGCCATGGACTGCATTTCCTCTAGCTGCTGCTGTAATTTAGCGTGTGCTACCTGCAGGTCGGCCTGGCGAGCTTTCTCTTTTTCAACCACGACTGCGGGTGCTCTATCAACAAAGTTAGCATTGTTGAGCTTGTTGGTGACGCCGGTTAGCTCTTTGTTGAGTTTCTCGGCTTCTTTAGTCAGGCGTGCGATTTCCGCAGCAACGTCGATTACGCCCTGCATGGGAACCAGTATTTCCAGATCGCCCACTAGTTGGATGGCGCTCATCGGTGCTTCGGAACCCTCGGCTAAAACTTCGATGGTTTCCAGCTTGGCCAGTTTTGCCAGGAATTGGCGATTGGCTTCAAGACGCTTTGCATCTTCAGTCGTGGCGTTCTTTAGCAATGCGTTGATTGGTTTTGCAGGCGAGATATTCATTTCGCCGCGAATATTACGCAACGCCAGAATGATGCCCTGTAACCATTCAATATCCGTCACTGCCTGTGCATCAACTAATGCGTTGTCAGCCTGTGGGTAGGCTTGCAGCATCACGGTACCGCCTTCCTGGCCGGCCAGTGTTTTTACACGCTGCCAGATTTCTTCAGTGATGAAGGGCATCATCGGATGAGCAATACGTAATATCTCTTCAAGTACGCGAATTAACGTGCGGCGGGTGCCTTTCTTTTGTGCGGCGGGCGCGTTGTCATCCCACAGTACCGGTTTGGAAAGCTCCAGGTACCAATCACAGTATTCATTCCAGACAAAGCTATACAGCGCTTGGGAAGCGAGGTCAAAGCGGTAGTTTTCGATGCCTTCGGCCACGGCAATTTTTACATCTTGCAGACGTGAAGTAATCCAGCGATCCGCCAGTGACAGTTCGTAATCATTTGAACCGTCCTGACCACAATCCTGTTCTTCAGTGTTCATCAATACGTAACGTGCGGCATTCCAGATTTTGTTACAGAAATTACGGAAGCCTTCGATACGGCCCACATCAAAATTGATATCGCGACCATTGGAGGCCAGCGAGTAATAGGTGAAACGCAGGGCGTCGGTGCCGTAGGACTCAATACCTTCCGGGAACTCCTTGCGTGTCATTTTCTCAACTTTTTTCTGCAGCTGTGGCTGCATCATGCCGGCGGTACGTTTCGTGACCAGCGTTTCCAAATCAATGCCGTCGATCAGATCGATTGGGTCAAGCACGTTGCCCTTGGATTTGGACATCTTTTGGCCGTGGCTATCGCGCACCAAGCCGTGCACATAAACGGTTTTGAAGGGCACATCGTCCATAAAGTGCAGGGTTAGCATGATCATACGTGCAACCCAGAAGAAGATAATGTCGAAACCGGTTACCAGCACGTTGGACGGGTGGAAGGTTTTTAATTCTTCAGTGATTTCAGGCCAGCCCAGGGTGCCAAAGGTCCATAGGCCCGAGGAGAACCAAGTATCGAGAACATCTTCATCCTGTTTCAGTGCGACGTCGGCAGCAATGTTGTTATCTGCACGGACTTCTTCTTCAGAGCGGCCCACGTAAACGTTGCCTTGGTCATCGTACCAGGCTGGAATGCGGTGGCCCCACCACAGTTGACGTGAAATACACCAGTCTTGAATGTCGCGCATCCAGGCAAAGTAAGTGTTTTCCCACTGCTTGGGCACAAAATTAATGTCGCCATCTTCGACAGCTTTAATGGCTTTGTCTGCTAGCGGTTGCGTGCTGACGTACCACTGGTTGGTCATGTAGGGTTCGATAACCACGCCGCTGCGGTCGCCACGCGGTACCTTGAGTTTGTGGTCGTCTACTTTGTCCAGTAGACCTAACGCATCGAGATCGGCAACGATTTGTTTGCGTGCGGCAAAACGTTCCATGCCTCGGTATTGTTCTGGCACTGTATTGTTGAGGTTAGCATCGTCATCAAGAATATTGATGATATCCAGGTTGTGACGTTTGCCCATTTCATAGTCATTGAAATCATGAGCAGGGGTGATTTTTACACAACCGGTACCAAAATCCTGATCCACGTAATCATCGGCAATAATTATAATTTCACGGTTTGCCAGTGGTAGCGTGATGGTTTTACCGATCAGGTGTTTGTAACGTTCGTCATCCGGGTGAACCGCTACGGCGGAATCACCAAGCATGGTTTCCGGACGGGTGGTGGCAACGGTCAGGTGGCCGGAGCCATCGGATAGTGGGTAGTTAAAGTGCCACAGGAAGCCGTTCTCTTCTTCGGAAATCACTTCCAGGTCGGAAATCGCAGTGTGTAATTTTGGATCCCAGTTCACCAGGCGTTTGCCGCGGTAAATCAGACCTTCCTTGTGAAGCTTGATAAACACTTCTTGCACGGCTTTGTAGAAACCGTCATCCATGGTGAAGCGTTCGCGTGACCAGTCAGGCGAAGCCCCGAGGCGGCGTAATTGCTGCGTAATCGTGCCGCCGGATTCCTCTTTCCATTCCCAGACTTTTTCAATGAATTTTTCGCGTCCCAGATCGTGGCGGGTAACCCCCTGTGCACCCAGCTGGCGCTCAACCACCATTTGCGTGGCGATGCCCGCGTGATCGGTGCCGACCTGCCACAGGGTATTGCAACCCTTCATGCGGTTGTAACGCACCAGGCCATCCATGATGGCTTCCTGGAAACCGTGTCCCATGTGCAGGCTGCCCGTGACGTTGGGCGGTGGAATCATAATGGAATAGGCTTCGCCTTCACCGGAGGGCTTGAAATAGCCCTGGCTTTCCCAAGTCTGGTACCAGTTCGTTTCGATCTGTTGGGGTTGGTAGGTTTTTCCCAGAGTTGCGGAAATAGTCTCGGAAATGGAGCCGGAATCTGTAGTCACTGAAGTTTTCTCTGCGCAGGTCATGGAGCGAGCTTTCTACCCAGAAAAAAATTATGGGCGGCTCAAAAGGTCCAAATTATACAGTGTGACGGGCGGAGACGGTAGACGCGCGAGGAGGGTTATTTTGCAGGTTTACGCAGGTCGTGGGTGTTCAGTGGGTAGCCGCGTTCGCGATAAAAGCCGAAATGCTTACGGGTGCTTTCCAGAATTTCAGGTTGCTGAATGACAATTTCCACGCAGCGTTCGAAGCGGCTGAAGAAATCGGGCACGTCATTGCACAGGTTGATCAGTACATCGTGATGATCACCACAGTTGTCGCCATGGCCAATGACTACCGGTGCTGGCGCGTTTTCGTCGCCCATCAGGTGATGGGGGATAAAGCTTTCCACCTTGAAGGACCACAGCAGTAGATCAATGGTTTTGCTGGCAGCTTCGCTGTCGGTATGAATGTAAATACGGTGCTGCTTTTTATAGGCTTTTTCCACCAGCCGACAGACGAACTCCAGGCGGGCCTGCGGTTCGCTGTCGGCTAGAATATAAAAGTCTACTTGTGTCATGTTATACCTAAAAATACGCCATGCGGCGTTATTTTCCGTTCATTTGGAGCAACCAAGTTACTCCTCTCATGCCTTGCAGGACAAAATTTTAGTCATAACAAGGCCTAGGAGGAGAGGGTTAGCTTTGTTCCGCTACTCGGTCCAGCAGATACTGAGTCAGCAGCGGTACTGGACGGCCTGTGGCACCTTTGTTGCTGCCAGAAACCCAGGCAGTGCCTGCGATGTCGAGATGAGCCCAACGTTGACCTTCGGTGAAACGAGACAGGAAACAGGCGGCAGTAATGCTGCCCGCTGGGCGACCACCAATATTGGCGATGTCAGCAAAGTTGCTTTTTAATTGTTCCTGATACTGTTCACCCATCGGTAATTGCCAGGCGGCATCGGCACTGCTTTCACCCGCTTTGATGATTTGTTGAGCCAAACCGTTCTGATTGCTGAACACGGCACTGGTGTGATGGCCCAGAGCAATAACGCAAGCGCCCGTTAATGTGGCGATGTCGATAATCGCAGCCGGGTTAAACATTTCGGCGTAGGTGAGGGCGTCGCACAGTACCAGTCGGCCTTCAGCATCAGTGTTCAAAATTTCAATGGTTTTACCGGACAGGCTGGTGACGATGTCGCCGGGCTTGGTGGCAATACCATTTGGCATGTTTTCAGCGGCGGCGATAATGCCAATCACATTAATGGGCAAGTTCAGCTCGGCTACTGCCAGCAGGGTGCCGAACACGCTGGCTGCACCACACATGTCGTATTTCATTTCGTCCATGCCTGCGCCTGGTTTAAGGCTGATGCCGCCGGTGTCAAAGGTGACGCCTTTGCCCACTAGCACCTGTGGCGCGTCATCCTTTTTGCCGCCTTTATAGTTTATGACGATCAGTTTGGCGGGTTCTTCACTGCCTGCAGAAACGGAAAGCAGTGAGCCCATGCCCAATTCTTCCATTTGTTTCTCTTCGAGAATACTGGTGGTGATAGATTTGTAACTTTTGGCAAACTGCTGAGCTTGTTCGGCAAGATAGGTCGGTGTACAGATGTTGCCGGGCAAGTCGCCTAGAGTTTTGGTGAGCTGTTTGCCCTTGCCGATGGCCTGGCCCTGAGCAATGGCCGTTTCGACAACTGCTGCTTGTGAGCGGTTGTCGAGGCCAAATTGGATGCGCGCCAGTTTGGCTGGCTCACCTTTTTTGCTTTTTAATTCGGTGAATTGATAAAGGCTGTCTTCGATCGTTTCAATGCAGTGTCGTACTTTCCAGGCTAGGTCGCGTTTTTCGCAGTGAATATCGTCCAGGTAAAACAAGGCGTCCTTGGTACTGCAATCCTTGAGTGCACTCAGGCAGCTTTTCAGCAGGCGCGTATATTTGACGGCGCTCATGCTACGTTCTTTGCCGGCGTATACCAGTAAAACACGCTGTGCTTTGACGTTATGCAGGCCGGGAATTAGCAGGGTTTTACCCGTCTGGCGAGCAAGGTCGCCACGTTTTACCAATTTGCTGATATAACCTTCACAGGCCTCATCCAATTGTTGGGCGGCGCTGGATAGCTTGTTGTTGCCGCTGATGGATACGACTAGGCAGCCGCTGCTTTGTTTTTCCGGGCTGCCGGATTTGATTTTGTATTCCATGAGGTTCTCTAGCTGTTAGGTTCTGACTGCAAGGGAGTTAAAAAACCGAGTGTACGTAAAAAATTCCTGATTACCAGTTATCAATCGCAAATGAAGCGTTATAGAATGCTGAATTAATCGTTACTTAGAATGTCTTTCTGTTACCTCCTAAATTAGAAGTGTTGCGTCTTTGATTATATTTCGATATCTCACCAAACAGGTTGTTGCCACCATGCTGGCTGTCACCTCTGTGCTGCTATTAGTGGTGATGAGCGGGCGTTTTATTAAATATCTGGGTGAAGCGGCAACCGATGGTTTGGGCGCTGGACTGCTTGTGAGCGTGATGGGGTATCGCATCCCCGGCTTTCTGGAAATTATTTTGCCGTTGGGATTCTTTCTTGGCATCTTAATGGCCTATGGCCGTCTCTATCTCGATAGTGAGATGACGGTATTATCTGCTTGTGGTATGAGTTTGCAGCGATTGGTTGTTTATACCTTGCTTCCTGCCAGTATTGTTGCGGTTATTGTGGGTTATTTGAGTCTTGATCTCAGCCCCTGGGGGGCTCGCGAAGCACAACGGCAGTTTGATGCACAAAAAAATCGAACGGAATTTGGTCTTTTGACACCGGGACGTTTTCAGCGGCTTGGCGATACCGGACAGATTGCCTATGCCGAAAAAATAACAGACGGTGGCACCTTGATGCATAACGTCTTTATTTCCCAGCGGGCTAAAGGGGCTGATGACCTTGTGTTACTGATGGCAGAAACAGGCACCCAGTATGTTGATGAAAATACCGGCAGTCATTTCCTGTTACTGAAAAATGGTACGCGCTATGACGGCGTGCCCGGCGATGCTGATTATCGTGTGACACATTATGAGCAATATGCGGTCAGGCTGGCGGATCCGGAAGTGGTGGCGCTGAGATTGAAAAGTGAAATGAAACCGACGTCAGAACTTATGGCGTCGACTCAACTTGAGGACAAAGCTCAATTACAGTGGCGAATTTCGTTGCCTTTGTTGGTACCCATTATTGCTTTGATTGCAGTGCCAATGAGTCGCGTCAGTCCTCGCCAAGGGCGTTATATGCGGTTAGTACCATCGGTCGTTTTGTATATGGGCTATGTGGTATTGCTTGCCGCCGCCAGTCGTGCAGTGGGAGAAGGATCAATTCCTGTTTGGCTCGGTCTGTGGTGGGTTCATATCTTATTCCTGGGTATTGGCTTGGCGCTAATGTTCAATTGGCACCATAAGTTACCCGGTTACCATCGGGTCTTCTCGGGAAAACGATGATGAGTCATCTTGATCGTTATATCGCGAAAGTTGTAATTCTTTCTGTCTTGTCAGTGCTGGGTATTTTACTTGCGCTTGATATGGTGGTGGCCATCATTGATGAATTTAAGGGTAAGGACGGGGATTACGGCACTCAGCAGATTTTTATGTATGTGCTGATGACAGTGCCTAAGCGTATTTATACGATTGCCCCGCTGGCAGTGTTGATTGGCAGTCTGTTGGGGTTGGGCATGTTGGCCAATAACAGTGAGCTGACGGTGATGCGCGCCGTGGGCATGTCAGTAGCGAGAATTGGCTGGGCGGCAATAAAGCCGGCCATGTTGTTTGTGGTAGCAGTACTGTTGCTTGGTGAATTTGTCGTGCCCAAGACTGAAAATTACGCCCAGAGTCAGCGTGCGCTGGCCGAAAGCAGTGGTGAGGCCGTTAGCTCTAAATACGGTTACTGGCACCGTGAGGGCGACATTTACATGCATTTTAATACCGTGCTGCCCGGTGGTGTTTTATACGGTGTTACTCAATATGTGTTTGCCGAGAAAGTGTTGCAGCAAAGTCTGTTTGCTGAAAAGGCGATTTTTCAGGGCGACCATTGGATGCTGCAGAAGGTAAAGCACAGTGACCTGTCGGAAAATAAGATTGATGCTGGACAAAAACAGACGTTGCGCTGGGATACCGAGTTAACTCCCGAAGTGTTGAAGGTTGTTGTGGTTGATCCTGCGGATTTATCTATTCTTGGACTGCACACCTACACAAATTATTTGAAGGAGCAGGAACTGGATCCCAAGCGTTATCTGCTCGCTTTCTGGAAAAAAGTACTTCAGCCACTGGCCATCATTGTGATGGTGTTGGTGGCTTTGTCCTGTATCTTTGGTCCGCTGCGGTCGGTGACGATGGGATACCGGGTATTTGCGGGTATTCTTCTTGGCGTATTGTTTAGGTATACCGAGGACTTTCTTGGCCCTGCCAGCATTGTTTTCGGCTTTGAGCCGGTGTTTGCCAGTGTTTTCCCGATAGCGATTTTTGCGGTAGCAGCGGCGGTGTTGCTCAAGCGGGCTGCTTAGCTTCGGCTTGTCGCTACTGTAATTCTGTTGCGGCCCTCATCTTTTGCCAGATATAGCGCCTGATCTGCGCGTTCCACCAATTGTTCAGCCTTTTCGCCTAATTGAAATGCGGCCAATCCACCGGAAACGGTGATTGGATTTTGTGTGCCAAGGTTTTCAGGTAGCATTTGGGCGATGCTTTCGCGGATTTTTTCCAGCAGTACGTGTGCTGCGTTCGCGTCGGTTTCTGGCATGATCAAAATAAATTCTTCACCGCCGAAGCGGGCTAGAAAGTCCGTGCTGCGGATCATCTTTTTAATGGTCCCTGCAAAGGTCTGTAATACGCGATCACCCACCAGGTGGCCGTGGTTGTCGTTGACCCGTTTGAAGTAATCGATATCTAATATCGCTAGACTAGCGGGATGTTTATAGCGCAGGAAGCGTTCACGCTCCAGGATAAATCGTTCATCAAAAGCTTCACGATTGGGTATGCCCGTTAGGGTATCAGTTAGTGCCCGTAGTGTTTCATTTTGTAGTTTTTTGCGGATGGACTGGCTTTCCGTTTGTGCGAGGGTGAGCTGCTCGTGCATTTCATGTAGTTGTTGTTCCAGCGCCTGTTCTCGCTGAACTTCTGTTTCAACAAACTCGTCCATAGAGGTGATGATGGTTTTTAGCTGGCTCTGTACTGAAATTTTCAGATCGCTGATGTCGGAGGCCTCGCCAACAGCCTGTGAGATACTGCCGACCTGATCGCGAACCATGGCGTTAAGTTGCTGGGTGGAGTCTTTGCGCGCTTCTTTATTTTGGCCTTGGGAGGCCAAGTAGTTTGTTATTTGCGAGAGTTGTTGATCGAGCGTTAATAAAAACTGTTCAAACTCCTGCTGACTTTTATCCAGTGCCTTGATTACCAGTTCGGCAGTGCCGTCGATCATCTGTTCCCATTCGCCAGCGGCTGCCAAATCGGATAAGTGGTCACGGAGTTGTTCCGCCTGGTCGCGAACATCGGGTACTAGCGGCAGTTGCTCCAGTAAATCAGCCAGTATTTTGGTAACCGTTGCCAGAGTATCGCTTTCCTTGTCGCGGTCCTGTGACGAAAAATCAGCCGGAGGAGTAACGTTTTCCAGCGTAGTGTCAGTTTCTTGTTGGGCTGGGTTGCAAGAGGGTGCGGGCTCTTCGCTGTTAGTGGCTGCACCCCTTATTGCTATGTGAGCCTCAGGAGCAGTAGCTTCCTTGTCGTTGGTGACTGCGCTGCTTTCAATGTCGGTTGGAGTTGCATCAGATTTTCCACCAAACATACGGGAAAAAAGCCCTCCACCTGATGGCTGCGTGACGGCGGTTTCTGATTCGGTTGCGGTGTTTAGAGCTTCAGTCAGAGCATCACGTTGCAGGCGGCTATATTCCTCCAATAAAGCAGGATAGCTGCTCAGTTGTTTGCCCTTGTCTGTTAGCGATTTACTGTAGCGTTTGAGGGCGCGTTGTTTGTCTTTGCCAAGTTTGAGCTGTAAGAGTTGATCGATAAGAGCTTGCAGGGAGTTAAATCCCTGCTGACCGTTATCTTTACGCTGTTTGTCCAACTGTAGAATGGCTGACTCAACCTGAGACAGGTTGCTGTTGATGCCGGTCTGGCTGACGGGCTCTTTGCGTAACAGATTACGAAGATTGGCAAGATGCTTGTCTAACTCGCTGTCCTGTCCATCGGCGGCCAAGCTGATGCGTACTAATGCTCGATGGAGTACGTTCAAATAGCTGGCATAATCCTTTTCGTTTTTGTCGAGCTCTTCGCTGAGGGTGAGGTACTTATCGCGCCAGCGCTGAGCCTCGTTGTCGTATTTATCGTCTGTCATTGATACCGTCAGTTATTTGTTAGGCGTAATAACGTTCAGTATAGGAGAGAAGCTAAAAACTGAGTAGTTTTTAGCGGGCTGACGGGACTATTGCTGTGCGCCAAATAGTTTAAATTGCAGTGACTTGCCGGTGTCATATTGCAACGACAGATTATTTTCGCTGAAGCTGATTGAGGTTGCTCTGGAAAGAGAGTTAAGGAAGTGGTCTTCCTGGGCCATTACGGCCTCTTCACACAGCGCCATGTTGGAGCCAAGATCAGAGAAGGCGATTTGACCGGGCGTTTCTTGGCTGTACTGGTAACTACCAAAAAAGCTGTTGCAGCTAGCTTCGCCAAACAGACGGTTGTCATTAAAGTTTAAAATAATGAGTGTTCCGTTGGTCGCTGGTTGTTGTTCGCCATTAATCACGGAGCCGGTGTATTTCCAAATGCTGCCAGCCAATGCGTTTTGAGAGACGCTTTCCTGTGAGCCTCTAAAGGTCACGGTGCCGCCTTTTAGTATTACCACGTCATCACTCTTAGCCCAAAAAACAAAAGAACCGTCTTGATTGCTGAAGCGTGCGCCGGAGGCACTTGGCGAAGAATTCAGAGAAACGGTTTCGAAATCATAGCCACTAATTTCAACGCTGTTATCTGTTTTGAAATGGGCGGTGATGGATTCACCGTTGACTGAAACATAGCTGATGGGTTCGCCATCGTAGGGGGTGTCCAGGAAATTGGATTTGATAATGCCGGCGATTGCTATGAGCAGAGCGCATGAGAACACAGCTATTAGCAAAGTTTTTAATGGTCTCGTCATGGAATGCCCTGGCTGTGATCTGAATTATTGACCGCGGCCAGGGTAAATGGTGCCTTGCTGGTATTTATATTTTTTGTTTAGGACTTCTTCTTGGCAAACAGCTTTTCACGTTTAGCTGTCATGACAAGGCGAGTGTCTGAGAAACGGTCTGGCCAGGTGAGTTTGTCCCTGTCCACCAGCATCCAGAAATAGCCAAGTCCAAAAAGTAGTAGTGATGGAATAGCGGCCATGAAACGCAACAAACACTGCATGAGCGAAATGGGTTGACCATTGCTGCTAATAATTCGTATGTCCCAGGATTTCATGCCTAACGTTTGGCCGCCGTGGCGCCAGAACTTCGCAAAAAAAGCGAAAGCTGTCAGTAGCAAGGCCGATTGATAGAAAGGTCCCTGGCCGAGCTCTAGGAGCACAAAGGGCAAGCTAACAAGCATTAATACCGCAATTACTTGTAATGTATCGTAGACAAGTGCGGCTAGTCGGCGTGCTAGTGACGGGCTTGAGGGCGTTGATTCAGGTTGTTGATCTGGTGACATGGGGTGACTGCTGTGCATTAAAATTTAGCAGATTTTAGGCTAACTGTGGTGTTATTGATAGCGGCAAGCGATGAATAGCTGATTGTGCTGGAGAGCTGGTTTGGGGTTACTCGAGTTCCTGCTCAATGGCGAGTAGTTTCTCTTTGACTTCGGTGGAGCGCATATAGCTATTCGCGCCATAATAGAATTGCACACCATAGCGGAATATACCGGCCTGGCGGCGAGCATTATGGATAACTGCGATGACATCATTGAGGGTAATGGTTGGGGTTTTTATATCCATGATGATGGCTTCATTGATTTCGAAGCGTGATTCGCAGGAGAAAGCCATACCGAACTCATTGAAGTTTAACCATTCAGCGGATTCACCCTTTGTGAAGGAGCGTAGCAAGCCCTTGCGGCGAATACAGAGCTGCAAAATCCCACCGTTGTGGCGCATATATTTGCGGCGTTCAGGCTTGTTGTGGATGGCTTTATCAATGGTCATATTTGGCATAGAGCAGAAACGGTTCTCTAGTGAGCGTCTCCTCGAACTCCTAACAATTCCGTCAAGTTGACTCGTTAAGTATAGACCAGTTTGTCTAAAAAAATAATAGTGGCTGGTGTGACCGTAGCAGACGGTTATGAGACAAGTCGGGCAGAAAAAAGGGTGATACAGCCCGTTATTTTTATTTATACCGCTCTCGGCGCCCCCTATGTTTAGAGGGCATAAAAAATATTTGATTGTCTTTAAAGGTGGGCGACGGTTGGCCGATATTAAACAGTAGCTTGATTGATTAGCCCTTCAAGTATTTGGAGCAGCACGACGATGGTAATTGTATGAATATCGAAAAAATTGACGCGCCGTCAGCCAATATCACCCTGCCCCTGAACCAGTCGGTTCAGAAGGCTAATGGTGCTCAGTTTGCGTTGATGTTGAGTCTGATGATGGAGTCCCATCCGTCGTCGGCTGTTACATCAGTCTCCGCGGTACAACCCGTTGTATCTTCGTCAGTTAATATTCCTCAGTCATCACCGGACTTTAATCTTGAAGTGTCCCAGAACCGTGCGCTTCAGCAAAATAAAATGCATCATTTTCACCTGCTTCATAGTTTGTATGAGGAACGTGTTATGCCTGTTGATGCGGCGTTACAAATGGTGAGTGGTAGCAATACAGATATTGCGGGTGCGGTATTGCAGGAAATTGAGCAGGGCCATTCGGCTAATCGAATGATGGGGCGAGAGTCTGAGAAAGTTAGTTTCGCAGCGTAACTAGCCGGCTCCTTTTGGTCTTGAAAAAAGGAACCGGGCTTTTATATGGCGAGGGTTAAAATCCAAAAGTTGTTTTAATTGCTTGTTCAAACTCTTCAGCAACCATTTCTTTGGCCATTGGCACAAAGGTTTCTGCCTCAACACCGACAGGCGTCGCAATCGGCGCATTATCATTTTCAAGTACCGCTTTCACGGCGTCAGCAATGGCTACCGGAGAAGGGCCTTCGTTTATCTTTTTGGCAACAATCGGTACAAAATGGGAAACCAATGCCTTGTAGGGTGAGTCTTCTGCGGTGGTTTTAGTATTCGCAACCAGTCCCTTATTAACAAAGTTTGTTTTGAATAGGCCCGGCAGCACAGAGTTAACCCTGATGCCAAAAGGCGCCACTTCATAACGTAATGATTCAGTGATGCCCTCTACGGCATATTTGGAGGCATTATAGTGAGCCAATAACGGCAGGCCCATTTTCCCCAAGAACGAGCTGACATTGATAATTACGCCAGACTTTTGTTTTCTCATGATTGGCAGTACGGCGCGGCACATCCGAAATACACCAAAGACATTGACGTCAAATTGACGCGTGAACTCTTCATCGGTGCCATCTTCTACCGTTGATACCAGACCAAAACCGGCATTGTTAATCAGGCAGTCAACTCTCCCTGATTGCTGCTCTACGCTGGCAATTGCCTTGCTAATGGAGTCGGTATCACAAACGTCGAGTATCACACTTTTTAATGTTAATCCCTGGGATTGTGCTTGATGCTCTAATTCTGCGGCACTTTCCGGTGAGCGTGCGCCGGCGTAAACGGTATAACCACTTTTCGCTAATAACAGTGCTGTCTCTTTTCCCATTCCGGAGGTGGCTCCGGTGATGACGATAACTTTATTCATGTGAATCTCCTGACTATTGAGCAATAAAAATTTATAGGCTCAATGTAGCAAGGATATGACTTTGAGATGTGATGGGGGCGTGAAAGAAACGTGATATTTTCGTTATATTATTAGTGGTAATTAAACAGACAATAATACTCCCACACCACGCACTGTTTTAATGGTGATGTTGGGCAGTTTTTTTCGAAGGCGCAGTACCAGGGCTCTTGAGGATGACTCACTAACGATTACGTCTTGCCAGACAAACGACCTGATTTGCTGATGATTAACGATCTGGTTTCGATGCGTTACCAGTAAGTGTAATAACGAAGATTCTTTTTTAGTTAATGGCACAATTTCATTGTTGTAGATTAAGGTTTGCTGATGTTCGAGGTAGCTATGATCGCTGCCTATTTGGATACCTTGCTCGGTGCCTGTTTTTCTGGGAATTTTATTAGTGGATATCTCCGGATGCTTTTCAAACAAAGCCGCGAGTCTTCGTTTATAGGATTGTAGTTCCTGTTCAACGGCTAGTTTTTGACGGTTATTTTGATAGGCTTGTATTAAGTTTCCGCAGGTCGACAGGAAAGGTTGGAGGTATTCGATCAACGATTCATCATAACCACTTTTTCGATTGGCTATTCCGATCACACCTAACAGGTTATCTCCGCTAAAAAAGGGAATGCCAAGAAACTTATTCAGTGGAGGATGGCCATGTGGCAAGCCTCCGCTTCTTGGGTCTTTGGCGGGTGCATTGGAAATGACGTGCTTGCCGGTTTTTAATATTTCACCGTACAGGGTGTTGAGCTTTGAAAAGGTCAGCCCCTGCTTTTCAGTTTTCTCATAAAGTTCGCGTGTTTCCTGGCTCCAGGCGATATTAGTTGTTGCGTAGCTTTGAATATAGGGTTGGCCGGTATTGTTGTAAAAAACTTCACCAATAAAGCCGTATTCACTGTCGGTAAGTTGTAGGACTTTTTCAAGCAAGCCATTAAACAAAATGTAGGGATTTGCCTCGGCAATAAACTGCGATAGCACTTTGGTAATAGCGTTGGTTAGCTCATAGTTTTTAGCAAGCTGGACGTCTGTTGGTAATTCAGCAAAAGTGGGCATAATCTTAATTATGGTTAGCAAGCATGTGTTTTATATCGGCCACTATGCTCCGAAGGTCAGTTTTTGTCATGCGGAATAACTAATGATTTATTGTTGGGGCTAATACACATAAAGGGGCTCTCACTTACCGGTCTTAATCATAGAGTCGTTATTACGTGACTACATTTAATGGTGTAAAGGCCACCCTATTTCCGATTTTTAATTGTTTTCTCATTAGAGAGTCTTCGTGTATTTGCCATGTAAGCACTAACGTTAACAATAACTGGCAGATCAATATTTGTTGTTAGTAATTATATTTATACGAGACGGTAGTTAAAGGAAGCATAAATGACAGGCAATAAAAAAGGCCTACGCTAAATAACGTAGGCCTTTTCTGTATGGTACCGGTGGGCGGAGTCGAACCGCCACGCCTTTCGGCAACGGATTTTGAATCCGTCGTGTATACCAATTTCACCACACCGGCATATATTCAATCTTCCTTCACACCGTCAACGTAGGAATTAGTGTTGAACGTGAGTTGCGAAGGCGGCCCATTATAGCCAATTGCTTTGGCAGGTCAATTCATTGCCAGTATTAATTCACAATCTGTGTGGTTTGGCTAAAATCTTCATATGTGTCTGTTTTGCAAGATTTAATCGGCTTTTTCGGTGGTACTTTACGCTGAATTTCGCTAATCTTGCCGCCAAATTTCTCCCTCTTGAGTTGGCTTGAATCCCGCGATGCAGTTAAGCGATTTCCATTATGAATTACCCAAAGAGCTGATTGCTCTATATCCGCAGGCAGAGCGCAGTGCCAGCCGTTTGCTATGTCTGGATCGTGATAACGGTCAAGTGATGCATCAAACCTTTACAGATTTACCTTCGATGTTGTCTGCAGATGACCTGATTGTTTTTAACAATACCAAGGTGATGCCTGCGCGTCTTCATGGCCACAAGGCCTCGGGCGGTAAGGTGGAGCTGCTGATTGAACGCATTACCGATACGCATAATGCGATTTGTCAGATTCGTGCCAGCAAGTCGCCTAAACCGGGTACTCAAATCAGCATTGCCGAAGGTGTGTGGTTGGAAGTAACTGGCCGGGAAGAGAGTTTCTTTTTGATCAGCTCGGGCGATAAGCCGCTATTAGCTTTGTTGGATGAGCATGGTCATATGCCATTGCCACCCTATATTGAGCGTGATGATGAAAGCTTTGATCGTGAGCGTTATCAGACTTTGTTCGCTGAACGCCCGGGTGCGGTTGCGGCGCCAACAGCTGGGCTGCATTTTGACGAAGCCTTGTTGAAGGCGATTCGGGATAAGGGCATTGCTGTTGGTTATGTGACGCTGCACGTGGGAGCGGGCACCTACCAGCCGGTGCGTGTTGATGATATTCAAGATCACAAGATGCACAGTGAATATCTGGAAGTGGGTGAGCTGGTGTGTGAGCAAATCCGAGCCTGTCGAGATCGTGGTGGTAAGGTGATCGCGGTTGGAACCACCTGTGTGCGAAGCTTGGAAACGGCCGCTATGAAAGCGCGGGAGCGGGGGCTGGAGATGGCGCCCTATGCCGGAGATACGGATATTTTTATTTATCCAGGAAAGGCCTTTCACTGCGTGGACGCGATGGTGACCAACTTCCATTTGCCTGAGTCGACCTTGCTGATGTTGGTATCAGCATTTACGTCGCGTGAAATTATTATGGATGCCTATGCTGAAGCGATCAAAGAGCGTTATCGTTTTTTCAGTTACGGTGACGCTATGTTTATTCGTGCAGGCTTGTCCGCATTGAATGAGAACAGTTAGATGAAACAGTCAGGTGAATTTGTGGAATATATGAAATTTGATGTGTCGCACAGCGATGGTGTGGCACGCCGTGGTGAATTGACCTTTGCTCGTGGCACGGTGCAGACGCCCGCTTTTATGCCCGTGGGCACCTACGGCACGGTGAAGGGCATGTTGCCGCGTGATATTGAAGAGATTGGTGCCGACATTATTCTCGGCAATACCTTCCACTTGATGCTGCGCCCGGGTCATAAAACCATCAAGGAGCTGGGCGGGCTGCATAAGTTCAATGGCTGGAGTAAGCCGATTCTGACTGACTCCGGCGGTTTTCAGGTGTTCAGTCTCGGTGCTATGCGAAAAATCAGTGAACGTGGTGTGGTCTTCAGCTCGCCCGTTAACGGTGACAAGGTTGAACTAACGCCGGAAAGCGCTATGGAAGTGCAGGCGGACCTGGGCTCCGATATCGTTATGCAGTTTGATGAATGTACACCTTATCCTGCTACCCGCGAAGAGGCGCGGACCTCCATGGAGCTGTCTCTGCGTTGGGCGAAACGCAGTAAAGACGCACACCACAGCTTGCGAGAAAATCCTGCTGCTTTGTTTGGTATCGTGCAGGGTGGCATGTACGGTGACCTGCGACGTGAGTCGCTGGCCGGCCTGCTGGAAATAGGTTTTGATGGTTACGCTCTCGGCGGTTTGTCCGTAGGTGAGCCAAAAGATGAAATGATGGCAACGCTGGATGAAATTGTCGAACACATGCCGGATGATAAGCCTCGCTATCTGATGGGGGTGGGCACACCTGAAGATCTGGTTGAGGCTGTGCAGCGTGGTGTTGATATGTTTGATTGCGTGATGCCAACGCGAAATGCGCGTAACGGCCATCTTTTTGTCAGCACAGGGGTTTTAAAAATCCGGAATGCCACCAATAAGAAGCATGACGGTCCTGTGGATGAAGCGTGTGATTGTTATACCTGCAAAAACTTCAGTCGTGCCTATTTGCACCACCTGGATAAATGTAAGGAAATCCTCTTTTCACAGCTCGCGACAATCCACAATTTACGTTACTACCAAAATCTGATGAAGGGTTTGCGAACCGCTATAGAACAGGGTAAATTGACCGACTTTGTCGAGCGCTTCTACTCACAGCGAAATAGCCAGCGCCCCTAAATAATGAGTTTTATTTTACGGAGTTTATTATGAGTTTTTTCATTTCCGAAGCCGTTGCCCAAGACGGTGCTGAAGCAGCCGCCGGTGGTAGTTTTGAGCCGTTTATTATGTTGGCGATTTTTGCCGCTGTTTTTTACTTCTTGATCTGGCGTCCACAGAGCAAGCGCAACAAAGAGCACAAAGGTTTGCTTGAAAATCTGGGTAAAGGCGATGAGGTGAGCACTAGTGGCGGTCTGGTTGGCAAAATCACTAAAGTTGAAGAAGGCTTTGTTGTGATGGAAGTAGCTAACAACATTGAGCTGACTATACAAAAACAGGCTGTTTTGAATGTGCTGCCAAAGGGCACGTTGAAGTCTATGTAAACTGCAGGGTTGTGATTTTTCACAACCCTTTTTTGTATGCCGTTGATTGAATTTAGCTTTCTATTTTAAGAAGGGAACAGGCGAGTCAATGCTGAACCAATACCCGCTATGGAAATACCTGCTGATACTGACTGTGTTGGTATTGGGTGGCATCTATGCTGCACCAAATTTATACCCGGATGATCCGGCCATTCAGTTGTCCGGCTCAAGCTCATCAACGCCAGTGGATGCCGCGGTTATCAAACATGTCAGCCGCGCCCTGAAGAAAGAAGGTGTTGAGTTTCAGGCGCCGGAAATTAATGAACGTAACGCGCTGATCCGTTTCAATAACAACGAAGATCAATTGCGTGGTAAAGCGGTAGTTACTCAGGCGCTGGGTGATGATTATCTGGTTGCGTTGAACTTGGCACCAACTACGCCGGATTGGCTGTTGAGCATGGCGGCAACGCCAATGAAGCTGGGTTTGGATTTGCGCGGTGGTGTGCATTTCCTGTTGGAAGTGGATATGGCTGAGGCGGTTAAACAGCGCATGGCTGTTTACGTTAGCGAAATCCGCAACAAACTGCGTGAAGAGAAACTGCGCTATCGCAATATCAGTAATGAAAAAGACGGCAGTCTGCGAATCAAGTTCTCTAAACAGAATGTGCGTGACGAGGCGATGTCTCAGTTGCGAAAAGACTACCGCGAGTTTTTGATTCGTGATTCTGAAGAGGATGGCAATTTCTATCTGTCGTTAACGCTTGATGAAAGCACGCTACGAGAGATCGAAGATTACGCCATCAAGCAAAACCTCACGACCTTACGTAATCGTGTAAACGAACTGGGTGTGGCTGAGCCGTTGGTGCAGCGTCAGGGCCGCAACCGTATCGTAGTAGAGCTGCCGGGTATTCAGGATACCGCGTTGGCTAAACGTATTATCGGTGCCACAGCTAACCTGGAATTTCGTCTTGAGGCTAAGACTGATGAGCTGAGTAGTCGTACCGAGATGTTTACTTTCCGAGACAAACGTAAAGCCGGTCGTACTGCGCGTCTTGAAAAGAACCTTATTA
>Ga0209292_1000716_pt1 | contig 42593 bp, 44 predicted proteins | sample GOMGulsemesocosm_2_FD_184634 | JGI IMG/M metagenome (GOLD analysis project Ga0209292, IMG submission 184634) | Methane-oxidizing microbial communities from mesocosms in the Gulf of Mexico - GOM9C Gulf of Mexico (SPAdes) (version 2) | ecosystem: Environmental > Aquatic > Marine > Cold seeps...
GTAGACGTTGTTCCTGTGGTGTTTGTATAAACCCTTCGGATTTTTTATCACTAATTGACGCTTTTTCCAGGGCGCTTAATCGAACTGAAATGCCGGGTTTATCGATCGGCAACTTCTCTGCCCATAATGAATAGAATAACGCCTGCCGTTCTTGTGCTCGAGTCTCAGGGTTATAGCCATTAGTGACCACCTCGGACGAGGCTTGTTTTGTTTGCCCTGGAGCAGCCGCGATAGCCGCCTGCGAGGCGGATATTAGAAAAAGGATTCCCAACAACAAGCGTAAAAAACGCATAAAGCCACCGCCGAATTTTTTTCCGTTGCTAACTAATTTACACCTATTTAAGGGTCGATACGTTCGTAATTTAAGACAGATTTGTCTCTAAATCTTTTAGGCATATAACCTAAGGAGTTAAAAGCTTTGGGCAAATTAAGCTCATACGGGCAGCCTTATTTAACCCTGCCATTAGTTAGACTTTAAAAGTGAAGACGAAATTCTAAAGCGAGATTCTTTATTGTTAAGAGTGATTTTGAAGGTCTGTAGTGAGGCGTGTAAAAATTTGTGAGCTAGAAAAACATGGGGCGTGGCAATACTATCGTTCAAGTAGGATACTAATCATTGAAGTATGCAATATCACTGTCATAACGATTATTTAGAGACAGCTATATGTGTCATTAACCAACTTAATTGCAAATGCAAACGGCTCATTGAGTCGTAATGTCTGAAACTACAGTTATTAACCAACTACATTAAAATAATAGCTTTTGAGGGCTTTGAGATATGGCGATTCGGTTAACCAACTTTATTTCATTACCCCAGTCGGATAAATAGGAACTGGCTATGAGATGTTCACTGGTATTAGGGGTGATGAGCGAAGATCACCCTGGCATTCTTGAGACCTTGTCGGGCGTTATAACCGCGTATGATGGTGAGTGGACCGAGAGCAAGATGGTAACCATGGCAGGTAAGTTTGCCGGAATTTTAACGGTGGAGCTACCCTGTGGTGAGCAGCAGGCGTTTACTGACGCGTTACAGGCCTTGTCGGAACAGGGTTTGAAGGTGATTGTTGAGCGTATTCAAATCCATTCCGAAGAGGTTGCGCGTGAATTTCGGTTGGACATGGTGGGGCAGGATCGTCCCGGCATTATCCGGGAAATCACCCAATTGCTGGCCCGCTACAACATCAATCTGGAGGCGCTGGAGTCACGTATTGAGAGTGCCTCTATGTCGGGGGAAACCCTGTTTATTGCTTCAGCCGTTTTGCATATCCCGGCCGCAGTGGAGCTGGCTCAGTTGCAGGATGAATTCGAGGAACTGGCCAACGAAATGATGGTGGATATCAAGCTCAGTGATTAGGTTCTGCGCGGACTTTTTCCATAACCTGAATCACGCTGTCACGAATGGTTGTGTCATTGATATAGTCTTTGCTGTGAGTGTATTTATCTTCGCTGGTGACCTGAATATAACGTGGTGGCAAGCTGTTCATAGCCAGGGCATAGGTATCATCTTTTGCTAAGACTTCGCGCATCGTTTTTACGGCGATAATTCCGTTAAAATTAACGACGTCACCAACAAAACAGCCCTCAATGCTGTAATTGAGCACATCTCTGCTGAGTAGGTTTTCCATGACGAGGTTTCCCTTTATATCGGCCATTAATCTTTGTTTAGCGACTAAGCCACCCTGTTTTCAATGCCCTGAATTTCTAGCCTACTAATAATTTTAGCTGGCATAGCCATAATGGCAAAGAATACCTAGAAAGATCACCATGCCGACCCAGTGGTTATGTAAAAAGGCTTTGAAGCACCGTTCGCCGTCACGATCCTTAATTAAAAATTGGTGATAGAGAAACAGTAAGCCCGCTGCCCATAAGCCGCCGTAGAACCAGTTGCTGAGATCAAGCTGTTGGCCAGCAGTGAACAACGCTAGCAGAGTCAGTAGTTGTAATATTGCGAGGATCAGCCGATCCTGTTCGCCAAATAGAATAGCCGTCGATTTAACACCAATTTTGATGTCATCCTCACGATCGGTGATGGCATACATGGTGTCGTAGGTGAGGGTCCATAGTACGTTGGCGGTGTAGAGCAGCCAGGCAATTGCGGGCACGTCGCCGGTTTGGGCGGCAAAGGCCATTGGGATACTCATGCCAAAGGCCATACCCAACACCAGCTGGGGCATGTAGGTATAACGTTTCATAAAGGGGTAGCTGACCGCGAAAAGGACGGCAATCACCGACAGGCCAACGGTTAACCAGTTGGTCATCAAGACCAGTAAAAAGGCGATGATAGTTAGACTGGCAAACAGGGTTAGGGCTTCTGCACTGGAAACGCGGCCACTGGTCAGCGGGCGGTTTTTGGTGCGCTCCACATGGCGGTCAATCTTGCGATCGGCGAAATCATTAATCACACAACCGGCGCTGCGCATCATTACGACACCGGCAATAAAAATCAGCAGTATTTTCGGATCTGGGAAACCTTCAGCGGCAATCCATAACGCCCACAGTGTTGGCCACAGTAATAGATAAATGCCGATGGGTTTTTCCAGTCGCATGAGCAGGGCGTAGTCGGACAGCTGGCGGGTCAGGGTGTTTAGTAATGTGGGTGATTTTGACACGAGGGTACTTTTGGTTGTTGATAAGGCGTTAATCTTCACTGCCAAGTGTAGTCGAATTAAGGCAAGCGTGCTGCTCCAAGGCAGGTAGAAACACCTCGGCGACCAAAATAGGTTTGTCATCCAGGAAAAACAACGAGCGTCGGCCCCAGGCAAAGTTATTGGTGTCGTTGGCAAAGTAATTTGCCAACTTGGCACTACGCAGTGCGGCAATTTCGAAATGGCTGCGTTCCATGGTGGGATCACTGAATAGCAGAGCCCCCAGCGGCCGTGAATCCAGTTTTTTTAAGCTGCGCAGGCGACCGGTCAAGGTTTCCTGTGGAAATACACTGCGTGCATAAACCCAGGGCTCGCCATGGCAGAGCAGTTCAACTTCACGAACGATAGCCAATTGACGGGGCTTTAGTCCCAGGCATTGCGCCTCAGAGTGGGTGGGGCGCTGCCAGCCCTGGAATAATTTACGGACCTCAAATGCACCATTGCTGGCGTCGATAAGGCGCTGCGTCAGTGAACCCTGGTCAAGTAGCCAATTTCGCCATAGCGGCTCAATATGGATAAAGGGGTTACGCTGATAATGATGCCAGCGGTTAAGGTTGATGGATAAGGCTTGGCGCAATGTCAGCGGCTCCGAACAGGCACTGGGTTGATTCAGGATTGTCCGGGCCGGAGCCCGGAGAGGCGAACAGGAATTATAAAGAGCGGGCTGCAAAAAGTCTTGTGCTCTGACGTGGAGGACAAGCTCGGGTTATCAGGCCGCCAGATTGGATAACATGATTTCAATTTCTTCATGTGATGCCAGTAATCCCTGCATGACTTCGTCAACGTCATTGGGGTCGAGATCGAGGGCTTGATAGAGCGATTCGGGGATCGTTTCGGGAGGCAGGTTGCCTATGCCTATTTGTGCCAGCATACGAGTGCTGAGAAAGCACAGGTGTGCGTAGTTGGCTTCGGTGCCATCGTAGCGTGGGTCCTGCTGGAAGCGTAAGGCATTATTGATTGGGGAGGGTAAATTCCAGATTTCGGCGAGCTGCCCACACATTTGCTCGCTGGTAATGCCGAGTAAGTGCCGCTCAATGTACATGGGATTAATATGCGGATTGGCATTCATGTACAGGCACAGGGTCGAGAAGTGTGATGGAAAGACGTGATTGAATATCAAATAACCAAAATTATTCATCAGACCGGCAAGATAGGCAAAACCCGGTTGCCCGCGTTTGCTGGTAGGCGTGATGTGGTTGAGCTTTTCCATCGTCAATGCGCAATAAATAGATTGGCGCCAGAACAGCGAAATCGCGCAGGCGCCATTGCTGGGAACTTTGAGGCTTTGCCCCATGGCGAGCCCCAGTGCCAGATTAAGCACCAGCTCGTAACCCAGTACGCGCACAATGGCGTCGTGAATAGACTTCACCTTGCCTGGTGCTGAATAATAGGGAGATGCTGCCCAGCCAACCACCTGTGCGGCCAGGCTTGGGTCAAGTTCAATAATGGCTACCAGATCCTCAATGTCTGCATTGGAGTCGGCGCTCAGGGTGAGAATTTTTTGTGCGGTGGCTGACAAGGGTGGGATTTCCAGCGTGTCGTGCAAGCGTTTTTTGATTTGCAGCGAGGTGTAGTTCCGAATGGCGTCGTAAATATCATCGCTGTCCTGTTTGCGGCAATTGGAGGGGCTGGACAGATCAAAAATTGAAATCCCCAGTTCAATAGCTTGGCTGCCTTCGACCAATGTTGCGAAATCTTTTTGTGTCAGGGCGATCATCGTGCCCAGTTTCCCGGAGGCCATGAATACTGTTTCAGCTTTTAACAGCTCGACATCGACAAAGGTATCATAGCCGGTCACATCGGGGATTGCCGGTAATGTTTCCAGTGCCTTTGAACTTAGCAATTGTGCTTTGCTATCGGCTTTAATCGCTCGCGGCTGTTGTTGGCTGAGTCCATTAAGAGCGTCCAGATTAAGAATACTGTTCGATGAGATAATGGCCTGGAATCGGGATTCAGTCGTCTCAAGTACAATCATGATGGCAAGCTGTTGAGCGCTGTTTTGAGTATCTAACTCGTCGAGATTGATAGAACTGTCTGGCTCGATTACCTCGGGGGTAATGTGTTTGATGTTCAGGGTGCTTAACACACAGTGAGGTAATGTCACTGGTACTTCCTCGGTCGATGCGGCATAGAGAGCTGCCAAGTTGTTATAGGTATTTTGAATAAGTGTAGCAGTTAAAGCCAAGGCTTCCATGGCCTCACGAATTTTATGAATTAAACTTTGCCGAAACGTTGGCTGCTGCCGAGCCAACGTTTGATTAATGATTCGATATGCTGTGGATAGTGGGAGAGTACGTGACTGGCACAGGCCTGGGTTTGCGGCAGTAATTCGGTACTGAGTTCGAAATCAGCGACTTTAAAAGACATGATGCCGGTTTGTTTGGTGCCGAGCACTTCGCCGGGGCCGCGCAACTCCAGATCCTTCTCGGCAATGACAAAACCGTCGCTGGACTGGCGCATGATGTTGATACGTTCACGACCATGTCGCGATAGTGGTGTGCTGTACATCAGCACGCAGAAACTTTGTTGTGCTCCACGGCCGACGCGACCACGTAATTGGTGCAATTGCGATAGCCCTAATCGCTCCGGATTTTCAATGATCATCAGGCTGGCGTTGGGAACATCCACGCCCACTTCGATAACCGTGGTGGCGACCAGTAAATCCAGTTCGCCGGCTTTAAATGCCGCCATTATGGCCACTTTTTCGGGGCCCTTGAGGCGACCATGAATCAAGCCAATGTTAAGTTCGGGCAATTGTTCGGTAAGCTGTTCGGCGGTGATTTCGGCGGCCTGACATTGTAACGCTTCGGATTCTTCAATGAGCGTGCAAACCCAGTAGGCCTGTCGGCCTGTGTTGCAGGCCTCGCGTACGCGCTGTACGACCTGTTCGCGACGCTCGTTGATAATGGCGATGGTTTCTACCGGCGTACGTCCGGGGGGTAATTCGTCAATGATGGAACAATCCAAATCGGCATAGGCGCTCATCGCCAGCGTGCGGGGAATAGGGGTGGCGGTCATAATCAGCTGGTGTGCTACACCCTGTTCGGCATGGCCCTTTTCCAGTAGTGCCAAGCGCTGGTGTACGCCAAAGCGGTGTTGCTCATCAATAATAATTAAGGCCAATCGCTTAAAGTCGACATCCTTTTGAAACAGCGCATGGGTGCCGATGACAATGCTGGCTTCACCTGAGGCGATAGCGTCACTGTGCTGCCGCCGAGTGGCCGCTGTTTGTTTGCCGGTGAGCCAGGCGACGCCAATGTTCAGCGGCTGCATCCAGCGTTGAAAGTTAGCGAAATGCTGTTCGGCTAATATTTCGGTGGGCGCCATAATGGCAACCTGATAACCACTGGCCACGGCGGTTAGGGCAGCAAGTGCGGCGACCAGGGTTTTTCCTGAGCCAACATCTCCCTGGATTAATCGCAACATGGGATGATTGCACTGCAGGTCCTGATTAATTTCAGCAATGACACGGTGTTGCGCACCGGTCAGTGCAAAGGGCAGTGATGCCAGAAAAGCCTGCGCTAGCGGTTGTTTGGGTTGCAGTGCCGGGGCGTTTTTTTCGCGAATACGCTGGCGAAGTTGTAACAGGCTTAACTGATGGGCGACTAATTCCTCTAATGCCAAGCGTAATTGCGCGGGATGACGCAGCTGTGTCAGTTTTTGTAAATCTTGCTGAGACAGGCTTTGTGCGGGTGGGCGGTGTAAAAACTCCAGCGTGGTGGCGATATCCTGAAACTGTGGCGGAAACGCGGTGTTGGTCGGTAATAATTCCGCTAAGCCGTGGTTAGCAGAAAGGTAATCCAGCGCCTGAGTGATGAGCTGACGCAGCTTGTTTTGGCTGATGCCTTCGGTGGTTGGGTAAATAGGTGTGAGCGAACCCTGTAGGGGCGTCAGTTTACCCTGCTGTTCAAGCTGGCACTCCGGGTGGTATAGCTCCAGACCGGTGCTGCCACGGCGGACTTCGCCAAAACAACGCAACTGACGGCCGCGTTGTAATTCACTGCGCAACGAGGCCGAAAAATAATAAAATCGCAGGCTGGTGATGCCCGTGCTGTCTTCTATACGACACAACAGGCTGCGGCGACGTCCGGGCACCACATCGCAGGCTAACACGGTGCCTTCGATCAGCACATGGCTGCCTTCACTCAACGCGCCAATGGGGGTGATGCGGGTTCGGTCTTGATAGCGCGAGGGCAGGTGGAACAGTAAATCCTGCAGGCTAAAAATATCAAGCTTGGCCAGCCGTTCAACGGTGCGTTGTCCGACACCGTTGAGCTGGTTAATGCTGATTTGATGCAGTGCGGATGTTGCGTTCATAGTGATCCGGCGTACAGGGCGGGCAATGGAACGCAACCCTCCACTTTCAATGCTGAGCCTTAAAAAGACTTGAGGCGGTAATTAGTCGCTCAGCGTCATAATGGCATCCATTTCCACCTGCGCACCCTTAGGTAGGCTGGCAACACCAATAGCGGCACGAGCGGGGTAAGGTTCGCTGAAATGTTGCGCCATAATTTCATTAACGGTTGGGAAATGGCTGAGGTCCGTCATAAAAATGTTCAACTTGGCAATATTGGCTAATGAGCCGCCGGAGGCTTCGCAAACCGCCGTCAGGTTTTTGAAAACCTGTTGAATTTGGTCGGCGATATCATCGGAGATCAATTCCATACTTTCCGGAACCAATGGGATTTGGCCGGACAGATACACGGTGTTGCCCACTTTCACGGCTTGAGAATAGGTGCCGATTGCTTGTGGGGCATTATTGGTGGCGATAATTGAACGATTGCTCATGGTGATTTCCTGTTCAGAGTTGTTTGATAAAAGGTGATGTGCAAAAAAGGGGCTAACTTCTGACTCGAGTAACGCGATTGACGATGCTGTTGTTGCGTATGCGGCGCATTACTCGGGCTAAATGGAGGCGGTCCTTAATAAAAATTTCTAGATGAATCAGGCTGAGTTTGGCATCCTGATCCTCAATGCTGATTTTTTCAATGCTGGCATCGGCTGCGGTAACCAGGGTGGCGATGGTGGCAACGCTGGAACGCTGGTTAGTGGTTTCAATGCGTAACACAACACTGAACTCACCTTCAATATTGTCGTCCCAGGAAACCATCACACATTTTTCCGGGTTGTTGCGGATATCCTTGATGTTGCGGCATTTTTCACGGTGAATCACCATGCCCTTGCCGACGCTGAGATGGCCGATAATGGATTCGCCGGGAATCGGGTGGCAGCATTTGGCAAAGCTCAACACCATGCCCTCGGTGCCTTGCACAGAAAAGCCGGAAGGATTCACGGCGGTTTCCAGCTTGTCACCCGCTGTGTCGGCGCCATTAATGAGTCGCGCCACGCCGTAGGCCATACGTTCGCCCATGCCCAATTCACCATACAGCTGTTCAAAATCATTACATTGGGTGTCCTTGAGCACGGTTTGGCGTTGCTCTTCGGAGAGTTTCTCTAGCGAGGTGTTGATGTCCAGTAGCGCCTTAGCAAGCAGGCGTTTGCCAAGTTCCACGGCTTCGTGCAGTTTTTGGTGCTTGAGGTAATGACGAATGCTGCTGCGTGCCTTGCCGGTGATGACAAAGTTAAGCCAGGCCATGTTGGGTTTGGCGCTGGGCGCGGTAATAATTTCTACGGTTTGGCCGCTTTGCAGCACGGTATTAAGGGGCGCCAGGCGGCGATTAATACGTGAGGCTACACAAGTATGGCCAATGCCGGTATGCACCGCGTAAGCAAAATCTACTGGGGTTGCACCGACGGGCAGTTCAAGAATTTTACCCTTGGGTGAGAATACAAAAATGTCGTGTGGGAATAACTCGGTTTTAAAGTTCTCGATGAATTCCAGCGAGTTACCGGAACTTTGCTGCATTTCGAGCAAATCCTGTACCCATTTGCGGGCACGGGCATGGCTGTGGCTGGCCTTGTCATTGGTTTTGTAGAGCCAATGTGCGGCAATACCGTTATTGCCCATCGATTCCATATCTTCGGTACGAATCTGGATTTCGATGGGCACGCCGTGCATGCCAAACAAGGTGGTATGCAATGACTGGTAACCATTGGCTTTAGGTATAGCAATGTAATCCTTGAAGCGTCCTTCTACCGGCTTGTAAAAGTTATGCACGGCACCAAGGATGCGGTAACAGCTATCGACGTTATCGGTAATGATACGAAAGGCATAAACATCCATGATTTCGCTGAAGGGTTTACGTTGCAGGCGCATTTTATGATAAATGCCGGCTAAATGTTTTTCCCTGCCAATCACTCGCCCTGGCATGCCTTCAAGTTTCAGGTGTTCGGTTAGGGCTTCCTGAATTTGTGTGACCAGTTCTTTGCGGTTGCCCCGGGAGCGTTTGATGGCAAGGGTAATACGGGCTGCACGCATTGGATGCAGGGCCTTAAAGCCGAGATCTTCCAGTTCAATGCGCACATTATTCATGCCTAGGCGGTTGGCGATAGGCGCATACAAATCCAGCGTTTCACGGGCAATGCGGCGGCGTTTGTCGGGGCGTAGTACACCCAGCGTGCGCATGTTGTGTAGCCGGTCGGCCAGTTTGATGAGAATGACACGAATATCTTCGGCCATAGCCAAGGCCATTTTCTGGAAGTTTTCTGCCTGTTTTTCGGCAACCGTTTCAAATTCCAGATGGGTCAGTTTGCTAACACCATCCACCAGTTCAGCAATGGTATCAGTGAATTGATCGGCAAGTGTCTCCTTGCTGACACCGGTATCTTCGATCACATCATGCAGCAGTGCGGCCATCAGGCTTTGATGATCCATGCGCATTTCTGACAAAATGCGGGCAACGGCTAAGGGGTGGGTGATATAAGGGTCGCCACTGCGGCGTACTTGGCCATCGTGAGCTTTTTCGGCGTAATAATAGGCGCGCGTAACGTCGTCTATCTGATCCTTATCAAGATAAGCGGTCAGTTGCTCGGCAAACTCAACAATGGATGACAATTCTTACTCCAGAAAACAAAAAAACATGACTCCCTGCAAGTTAACAAAGGGCGTTGTGATTTGCTAGTACTGGTCGGGGATATTGTTGAATATCGCAGCGATAGGGGGGTGTCGCGGAGAGTGTGTCGTGACAATGCTGCGAAAAGCGGAGCGTGGTTGCAAAGGCGTCACACGGGGGTGACGCCTGCGGGCGATGTTTTACTCGTCTTCGGACGGCGCTTCGTCGCTGTCAGGAGCAACAGCGGTTACGTCTTCGTCGGTGCCTTCAACGGCAGCGGCAAGTAGCTCTTCGTCGATGCTTTCTTCAAACACGTCGTCGATGTCTTCCTGCATGTTGCGAGCAGCCAGAGACTCTTCTGTGATTAAACCTTCTGCGATTTCGCGCAGGGCAATTACCGTGACTTTGTCGCTGTCTTCTTTAACCAGTGGCTCTTTGCCACCCGTTGCCAGTTGGCGCGCGCGCTTTGTGGCCAGCATGACCAGGTCAAAACGGTTGTCGACGTTGTCTAGACAATCTTCTACGGTAATTCGTGCCATGTTCTATATCTCAGCTAAAAGTGTTGAATCCTATGCGGCCCGCAAGTTTACAGAACTAGCCCCTGTTATGACAAGAGTTCGTTTATTAAATTGTTCGCTTGTTGGTGTTGGCGGCGAGCCTGCAGGCGTTGGGCGGTAATAATCGCGCGTAATTCGGTCAGCGCTAGTGAGAAATCGTCGTTAACGACCAAATATTCAAACTCACTGTAGTGCGACATTTCGTCTTTGGCCTGTGCCATGCGTTTGGCGATCACCTCGGCATCATCTTGACCGCGACCATTTAGACGTTCTTCCAGCGCTTGGCGCGAGGGCGGCAGAATGAAAATACTAACGCTGTCGGGAAGCAGTTTGCGAACCTGCAGTGCACCCTGCCAGTCGATTTCCAAAATGACATCAATACCGGCGTTGAGTTGCTGCTCTACCCATATCTGTGAGGTGCCATAGTAGTTGCCAAATACATTGGCCGACTCTAAAAATTCCGTGCGCTCCAGCATGGCTTCAAAATCGTCATGGTTGACGAAGTGATAATGCACGCCATGCTCTTCGCCGGGGCGAATAGTGCGCGTGGTGAAGGAGACCGAGGTGCGAAGTGAGCTGTTGTCTTCACACAGCGCTTTTACCAAGCTGGTTTTACCGGCCCCTGAGGGCGCGGAAATAATGAAAAGTGTTCCTTTTGCTGGCATGGTGCGGATCCTGCAATTGATTATTCGATATTCTGGATCTGTTCACGCATTTGCTCGATCAGAACCTTTAGCTCAACGGCTGTTTGTGTCACGTCGGTGTCGACAGCTTTAGAAGACAGGGTGTTGGCTTCGCGGTTCAGCTCCTGCATTAAAAAGTCTAAGCGACGGCCAATGGCGTTGTTTTGCTTGAGCGTTCTAGTGACTTCGCTAACATGGGTTTGCAGGCGATCCAGCTCTTCATCAACGTCGGCTTTTTGTAATAATAAAACTATTTCCTGCTCCAGTCGGCCCGGTTCCAGTTCCGCCTTGGCGTCATCAATTCGGCGTTGCAGCTTTTGTTTTTGTTGCGCCATGATAGTGGGCAGGTGAGTGCGCATTTGGGCAGTGATTTCGTCAACGCGGGCCAAGCGTTGCTCGATAATTGCCTGTAGCGCGCCACCTTCCTGGGCGCGCATGGCTTGAAGTTGCTCCAATGCCTGTTGAAATAATGTTAGCGCGATGCTTTTAACCTGTGGGTAATCCACCTCGGCTGTTTGAAGTACACCGGGCCATCTAAGCAGTTCAAGAGGATTGGGGCTGCTGTTCTGGCCGAGGGTGTTTTGCACTTGCTCAAGGGCTTGACCTAGCTGTTGAACGAGATCGGTATTGACGCAAAAGTTCTGGCTTTGCTCGGTATCGGGTCGAAAGTTGAGAGAAACTTCCAGCTTGCCGCGGGCAAAGGCTTTGCGCAGTTTATCGCGTAGCAGGGGTTCAAGGTCACGTAGATTTTCCGGCAATCTGAACTGGGTTTCCAGATAGCGGTGATTTACCGAGCGAATTTCCCAAACAATAGCACCCCATTGGGTCGCTTGTTCCTGGCGCGCAAAGGCGGTCATGCTTGCAGTCATCGAAGCCTCATCTAAGCATCAAAATTGAGCAGCATTATAGCCCTATAACAAGGTATAATGCTGCTCAATTTTGTTGAATAAATCCTTGAGGAATACGATGCGACCTAGTGGTAGAACGCCTGACCAGTTACGACCTGTAAAAATCACCAGAAATTTCACCAAACATGCCGAAGGTTCGGTGCTGGTTGAGTTTGGTGATACCAAAGTTATCTGCACGGCAACCGCTGAAACGGGTGTGCCACATTTTTTACGCGGTAAAGGCGTGGGTTGGGTAACCGCTGAATACGGCATGTTACCGCGCTCTACGGGTTCTCGCATGGGGCGTGAAGCCGCGCGTGGTAAGCAGGGCGGGCGTACCGTCGAAATCCAGCGTTTGATCGGGCGCTCTTTGCGTGCTGCGATTGATATGAAAAAACTGGGCGAAAATACCATTGTTATTGATTGTGATGTTATTCAGGCCGATGGCGGCACACGTACGGCGTCCATTACCGGTGCCTGTGTGGCGCTGGTCGATGCGGTTAACAGTCTGCGTGCCAAGGGGGCGATCAAGGAAGACCCAATTAAGCATCGTATCGCTGCGGTTTCTGTGGGCATTTACAAGGGTGAGCCGGTACTGGATTTGGACTATGCCGAAGATTCCAATGCTGAAACTGATTTGAACGTGATCATGACAGAGGGTGGTGGTTTCGTTGAGGTGCAGGGCACCGCTGAGCAAGAGCCGTTCAGTGCGGATGAGTTGGCGGCTATGTTGAAGTTGGCTGAGCAGGGCATTGCCACGTTGATTGAGCTACAACACGCAGCACTTGCGGAGTAAAGAGAGGTTAAGTATGCAGGATTATAAACGCGAATTTATTGAGTTTGCCCTGGCGCAGGATGTACTGCGCTTTGGTGAGTTTGAATTGAAATCCGGCCGTATCAGTCCGTATTTCTTTAATGCGGGTCTGTTTAACAGTGGCGCGGCGTTGGCACAACTGGGTCGTTTTTATGCCGCGGCTATCGAGCAGTCGGGCGTTAAGTATGATGTCGTATTAGGCCCGGCTTACAAAGGCATTCCGTTGGCAACTACCACGGCAGTGGCATTGGCGGATCATCATGATAAGGATGTGCCCTACGCCTTTAACCGTAAGGAAGCCAAAACCCACGGTGAAGGTGGTCAGCTGGTTGGTGCCGAGCTTGAGGGGCGTATTTTAATTATTGATGATGTGATTACCGCAGGTACTGCGGTGCGTGAAGTGATGGCGCTCATCGAGCAACATAACGCCAAGCCAGCCGGTGTTGTGATTGCGTTGAATCGACAGGAAAAAGGAAATGGTGATCTTTCTGCGATTCAGGAGGTCGAAAGAGATTACGGCGTGCCAGTGGTCAGCATTATTACCCTGAACGATTTGATGGCTTACTTACAAGATAAGGCTGGAGATGAAACGTTATTGCAACGTATCGCCGATTATCGTCAACAATACGGTGTTGAATAGCGCCGTTTTTAGCGACTTGAAGAACTTCGATGCTGAGCTAGAATAAGTCACAGGATAGACGCAGAGGAATTGATGTTGAAAACAAGATGGCAGTTATTAAGTGGCTTGCTGCTGAGCACCGTGCTAGTGCAGGATGTGCTGACGGCCGGTTTTAATTACCGTTATCGAGATGATTCTGGCAGCATTCATATTGGTTATTCCGTGCCACCTGAGCTTGTGGAAAACGGCTACGAAGTGCTTAATGAAAATGGCATGGTGGTGGATGTGGTGCTGCCTAAATCGGTGCTGGATGCACGCGCGAGCAAGATGTTAGAGGAAGCCGAATCTCTTCATCAGAAAGAGCTAAGAGCTAGCAAGGATGAAGCGCTGTTACGTTATTATAGTTCGCCGGAAGATGTGGAGCGGGTGCGCGAGCGCAAGTTACAGGAGTTCCAAAATTTCATTGATATCCAGAAAGCCAATACGCTAGCTAACCGCAAGCGATTGGCAGCGTTACAAGGTCAGGCGGCGGAACTGGAGCGAAGTGGCCAGGGGGTTCCCGAAAAAATCCTACAAACACTGGATACGCTAGAGCAGAAAATCAGTGATGCTAAGCAGGCAGTAAAACGCAAGCAAGAGGAAAAAGACCGCGTGTGGTTGGCTTTTGAGCTTGATATCGAGCGGTTAAACGAATTAATTGGTGAAGAAAGTGTTACTAGGCCGGTAACAGCAGAATCAACGCAAGCGTTACACTAGATAGCAAACTTTTCGGTACTGAAAAGCTGGCCACTCAGTACCTGCCACTGTTCCTGCCAGTGCGTACTGGGTAATTGTTTAAAGCCACTACGAATATATTGATTAATACGCCCTTCCACGCAGGCCAATAGCAGATTGGCGATGGCGGTGGTTGGTTGGCGTGTCACCAGACCCTCTTCCACTTCAGCCTGACGCAGCGTTTGTTTGAGTTGCGTTTCCAGGCGTTCGAAAATATGTGCTGCACGTTTGCGTAGCCGCTCATGTTCCCCCTGCAATGCTGCACCAGTCATGACCAGGCACAAGCCCGGATTTTTATCAGCAAAAGCAATAACCAACGTCAGTATCTGCTCGCAGCGAGCAAGGGCTGTGCTCTGTTCTTGTAAAATACGTGAGACACGTGAAAACAATGTGTCTTCAGCAAAACCAATCAGTGCTTCAAACATCTTGGCTTTGCTGGCGAAGTGCCGGTACAAAGCAGCTTCAGAAACACCCACCTGTTTGGCTAGCGCGGCAGTGGTGATGCGTTCGCCGGGGCTAGCTTCTAGCATTTGCACCAGTGTTTGCAGAATATCTTGCTGGCGAGATTGTTTCTTTTGAGTGCTCATGGGGATAGCTGTCTGATCCTAACTGTTGTGAATCAGGGTGCCGATACCCTTGTCGGTGAAGATTTCCAGCAATGTTGAATGCGGAACCCGGCCGTCAATGATATGAGCGCTTGCCACGCCGTTGTCGACGGCTTCCAGCGCGCAGTTGATCTTGGGCAACATGCCACCGTAGATGGTGCCATCGGCGATCAATTCATTAACACGCTGAGGGTCAAGACCGGTAAGTACTTCGCCGTCGCCGCCCAATAAACCTGCCGTGTTAGTAAGCAGGATCAGTTTTTCAGCGTTTAGCTTTTCAGCGACTTTTCCCGCAACCAGGTCGGCATTGATGTTGTAGGATTCGCCATCCGGGCCGACCCCAATAGGCGCAATCACAGGAATGAAGTCGCTGTGTACCAGCATGTCGACAACGTCTGTGCTGATGTTTTCAACCTGGCCAACGTGGCCGATATCAATAATTTCAGAGGCATCCAAGTCAGGCGTTTTACGGGTCACATTAAGCTTTTTGGCCTGAATAAAGTGGCCGTCTTTGCCGGTTAAGCCAACGGCTTTGCCACCATTCTGGTTGAGCAGGCTAACAATTTCCTTGTTGACCAAACCGCCTAACACCATTTCCACCACATCCATGGTCTGGCTGTCGGTGACACGCATGCCGTCAACAAAGTGGGATTCGATATTGAGCTTGTCGAGGTAGTGGCCAATTTGCGGGCCGCCGCCGTGCACGATAACGGGATTAATACCGACGTGTTTCAGTAGTACGATGTCGCGTGCAAAACTGTTTTTCAAGGTGTCGTCGGTCATGGCATTGCCGCCATATTTGATGACCAGCGTTTTGCCACTGAAGCGTTGAATGTAGGGCAGCGCCTCGGTGAGAACTTCAGGAATAACACTGAGAGAATTATCTGTAGACATCGAAATTAGCCCGTTTAGTCGGTGGCTGAAAAGGTGGCATAGCTTGCCAGATAGGGTGGCTGGCGACAAGTCCATGATGACCGCGTCGTTGCGCACAGCCATCATGGCAGTCAGCGGGTTTAAAAAGGAATCGCCAGATCAGGTGCGATGGCTTGTAACTCGTTTTTAAACAGTTCTTGAATGTGAGTCAGGGCGGCCTCGTCTTCGCCGGCAAAGCGAAGCACCAGCATGGGCGTAGTATTGGAGGCGCGCATCAGCCCCCAGCCATTTTCAAAGTCGGCGCGCACACCGTCAATGGTGGACACATCGGCACCGTTGAACTGGCCCCTTTCCTGTAACTGGCTGACCAGCGTGAATTTACTTTCGTCGGTGACTTCAATGTTGATTTCCGGCGTACTGACATCATCGGGGAAGCCGTCAAACAAGGTTTGCGTATCACAGGATTCACTGCCGACGATTTCCAGCAGCCGAGCTGCACTGTAAATGCCGTCGTCAAAACCAAACCAGCGTTCTTTGAAAAAGATATGGCCGCTCATTTCGCCCGCTAGCAGCGCGCCTGTTTCCTGCATTTTAGCTTTGATGAGCGAGTGGCCGGTCTTCCACATAATAGGGCGACCGCCGTAGTTGCTGATCAGGCCAGCCAAACGGCGGGAGCATTTTACGTCGTAAATGATATCGGCGCCGGGGTTGCGTGAGGCAACGTCCTTGGCAAACAGCATCATCAAGCGATCCGGATAGATAATGTTGCCCTGATTGGTAACAACGCCAAGACGGTCGCCATCGCCATCAAAGGCGATGCCGATATCGGCGTTATGTTCGGCGACGGCGTTAATGACATCTCGCAGGTTTTCAGGCTTGCCGGGATCCGGGTGGTGGTTCGGGAAGGTGCCGTCAATTTCACAGAACAATGGGATGACTGTGCAACCCAGTTGCTCGATGAGTTGCGGAGCCACCGCAGCTGCCACACCATTACCGCAATCTAAAACGACTTTTAGTGGTTTAGCCAAGGCGATATCGTTGGCGATGTATTCCATGTAATGATCAATAATTTCTACATTATCCAGATCGCCGCTGCCGCTGGTGAAGTCGTTGCTGATGATACGCTGATACAGCGCCTGAATCGCATCGGTGGACAGTGTCACGCCGCCAATAACGATTTTAAAACCGTTGTAATCGGCCGGATTATGGCTGCCGGTGATCATTACGCCAGAACTGGCCTCCATGCAGTGGGTGGCAAAATAAACCAGCGGTGTGGGTACGGTGCCGAGGTTGACAACGTCCTGTCCACTGTCGCGAATACCTTGAATCAGAGCCGCACTGAGCTCGGGACTGGACAGGCGGCCATCGGCGCCAACAACAATGCCCTTTTCGTCTTGTGCGCTAGCTTGTGAGCCGACGGCTTGGCCAATACGATAGGCAATGTCAGTATCCAGCGTTTTACCAACGATGCCGCGAATATCATAGGCGCGGAAAATGCTGGCGGGAATGTCACGTGCAGGCAGTGATGGGTTGGTTTGTGGCTCAGCAGGGGTTGGTTCAGCCGTTTCATTAGCAGTGTTTTGGTCGAGCGTGTTATCCATTAAATCAAGATCCAGTAGATCGGCATCGTCTAATTCGGGATGCAGGTTGTCATTGACCTCCATCGGCTGTGGCGATGCGGGCGCAGGCTTTTCCGGTTCTGGTGCGGGTTTGTTTGTGGTCTGTTCAGAGAGTATTTGTTCTCGGTCAGTGATTGCCAAACTCTGCGCCATGCTGCGAAACAGGCTCAGCCCAAAGGAGGGTAAATCGTCGTCGTTGTTTTGAATGAGTTTGCGGCAATAATTCATTAGCTCAATGGCATCAGCACGCACCGCGCTTCGCAGACGCAGATAGGCGAAGATAATGCTGATGATTACGATGAGTAATGCCAGCCCAATGGGCAGCCAAAAATACAACGGGGATAATTCGTTTGCTGTGGCCAGTTGCTGCGAGGGTTGGAAGCTGACTTGCCAGAGCGGATTTTGTAATGCCGTGGTTAGTATGGGTTGTTCGCTATTAAAGGCATTGCCGTACTGAAGGAAGCTTTGCGGTGCTTTGCCGCCAAAGGCTTGCTCGATTTTCATGCTGCCATTGGCGCGATCAAACTGCTGTAGTTGGTCGTTAAATACATCCAAATGGTAGGTGGCAATAATGGCGCCGCTGGCGATGGTGCCTGCGGCCTGATCATCGGCTTTGATTAATGTGACCAGGCGAACAACACGCTGCTGATTAAGGCTATGGGCTTCAGCGGAAACCTGTTGGCCACGGTTAGCACGATTGATCATGTCAATTTCAGGGAAACTGATGCCGGCCTGTGCGGGCGTTAATACTTTTTCGCCCAGCGGTATCAAGCGGACACTAACAAGATTGGGGATGTGGGCTAGCAGGCGTTGTTCCTGCGCGCGTAGCTCGTGCGAACTAGCCAAAAAAGCCTCGCTAATGATGCTGGCCTGACTGATATGGCGCAGATTGGTTTGCAGTTGAGCAAGCGATTGGTTAACCGAATGCGCGTAAGTTTGTGCGTGGGCTTCGAACACCGTGCTGGTGAGCTGGCGATTACTGCCGTTGATGACCAGCATGAAGAGTAGTGCCGCCGCAACGGCGATACCGATACTGGAGCCAACCAGGCTGAAAAGGCTGAATTTAAACAGACTTTGATCCGGCTCAATAGCTTTGCGGATATCAGAGGGTGCTGTGGTCGTTTGTTTTGGCAAGGTTCCGCCCCTATTTCTCTTCCATTATTATCAAACAGCGATTATTGCCGAGCGCTATTAATTGCGCCGGCAAATCACTAATTGTTTAGTGGCCTCCAGTGTGACCGAAGCCGCCACTGCCGCGTTCGGTGGCGTGAAACTCATCGACTATTTCAAACTCGGTTTGCACGACGGGCACGATTACCATCTGGGCAATTCGCTCCCCCACCGTAATAGTGTAGTCGGATTGGCCGCGATTCCAACAGGAAACCATCAGTTGGCCCTGGTAGTCGGAATCAATCAGGCCCACCAAATTGCCCAATACGATGCCATGTTTGTGGCCAAGCCCTGAGCGTGGCAGCAGCATAGCGGCGTAGTTTGGGTCGCCAAGATAAATCGCCAGCCCCGTCGGGATGAGCTCGGTTTGACCGGGTTTGAGCAAGATGTCCTGATCAATACAGGCACGCAAATCTAATCCGGCTGAACCATCGGTGGCGTAATGCGGCAAGTCAATTTCATTGCCGATGCGGGCATCAAGTAGTTTAACCTGTAGCTTATCCATTAGTGAGCCTTTTGTTCTTTGGCGCGCTGCTGCGCAATTAAATCAACAATGTTGCGAGCCAGTTGGCGTTTTGAAGCCTTCGGCAGCTCGGTCTGGTTGTCGGCTGAAATGACGATGACGGCATTGTCATCACTGTTAAAGCCAATGCCTTCTACGGACACATCGTTAGCAACAATCATATCCAGGTTCTTTTTAGTGAGTTTGCTCTGTGCGTAACCAATCACGTTTTGAGTCTCGGCAGCAAAACCTACGGTGAACGGTTTGTTTTCCAATGCCGCAACACGGGCAACAATATCAATGGTGGGCTTGAGTTCAATCATCATTGAATCGGGATGTTTTTTGATTTTTTGATCAGCCACATCAATAGGCGTGTAATCGGCGACGGCGGCTGATGCAATAAATACATCGCTTTTCGGCGCCTGCTCAATGGCCGCTTCGTACATTTGCTGAGCGCTGCTCACATTAATACGTGTCACCCGTTCTGGAGTAGCCAGATTAACCGGCCCGCTGATCAGTGTAACCTGGGCGCCCGCTTCGGCAGCGGCTTCGGCCAGCGCATAACCCATTTTGCCGGAGCTGTGGTTGGTGATGTAGCGCACCGGATCAATGGGCTCGCGAGTTGGCCCGGCGGTGATCACAACGTGCTGACCGGTCAGAGTCTCGAATTTGAATTGGTTAGCTGTTAGGCGAGCTAGCTCAGCCGGTTCCAGCATACGGCCTGGCCCAACATCGCCGCAGGCCTGTTCGCCATTGGCCGGGCCAAAAATGACGGTGTTGTTGCTTTGCAGGGTGGCGATATTACGTTGCGTGTTGCTGTCTTTCCACATGGCCTGATTCATGGCCGGCGCAATAGCAATCGGAGCGTTGGTCGCCAGACATAGCGTGGTGAGTAAATCGTTGCCCAGCCCTTGCGCCAAACGAGCGATAAAGTCGGCGCTGGCGGGTGCGATCAGAATCAAGTCAGCCCAGCGAGCCAGCTCAATGTGGCCCATGCCCGCTTCGGCGTCAGGATCCAGCAAGGTGGTATGCACGGGGTTGCCGGACAGCGCTTGCATGGTAAGCGGGGTAATAAATTCCTGGCCCGCCGGCGTCATCACAACATGTACCTCAGCACCAGCACCGGTTAGCTGACGTACCAGTTCGGCGCTTTTATAGGCGGCGATGCCACCCGTGACTCCGAGAATGATTTGTTTGTTGGTTAAACGCTGCATGACCCGCTCAAATAGTTGGTTTATTTGCCGAGAGCTAAGATACCACTGACGACCTGTTTTTCCTATATGATTGTAGCTCGTCATAATAGAGAACAAGGAGGTTCCTATGCGAATTACCGACTGGCCTGCGGCAGAGCGGCCGCGCGAGAAATTATTGCAATGTGGTGCGCCAGCGTTGTCGGATGCGGAGTTGTTAGCCATTTTTTTGCGGACAGGCATGCCGGGCGTTAGCGCCGTCGATTTAGCGCGAAAGCTGTTAACAGCCTTCGGTAGCTTGCGAGCAATATTAGAAGCGGATTTTGATGGCTTCACCGCGCATGCAGGGCTGGGTCTGGCAAAGTTTGCGCAACTACAGGCCGTGCTGGAAATGGCGCGGCGCCATCTCAGCGAGCAGCTTGAGCGTAGTGATGTTTTTGCAAATCCTGCCATTACCCGCAATTTCCTGCAAGCACGGCTGCGCGATTGTCATCAGGAGGTGTTCGCCTGTTTATATTTGGATAGTCAGCATCGTTTGATTCGTTATCAGCCGCATTTTTACGGCACCATCGATAGTGCCAGTGTGTATCCGCGCGAATTAGTCAAAGCGGCGCTGGAGTATAATGCCGCAGCGGTGATTCTGGCCCATAACCACCCCTCCGGTGTGGCGGAGCCCAGTCAGGCCGATCGGCACATTACTGAGCAGATCTGTAAAGCCATGACGCTGGTTGATGTGCGGGTCTTGGATCACATGGTGGTGGGTGATGGTGAGGTGGCATCTTTTGCAGAACGGGGATGGTTGTAGCTACTCTTTAGGAGTAGGGCTTGAAATATGCAGTTAAGCCACTATAATTCGCGCCTTTAGTGGTCGAATACTTGTCAAGGCAAGTTGCTTCTGGTATAAATGCGGGCCCTTTTGCGAAGCAACTCAAATGTTGTTCGTAGAAACCAGATTTTTATGGCCAGATTTAATAAGTAGGAATTCATCATGTCTAAGGTTTGTCAGGTTACAGGAAAGCGTCCAGTAGCTGGAAATAATGTTTCACACGCGAAGAACAGAACGCGTCGTCGTTTTTTGCCTAACCTGCAAACGCACCGTTTCTGGGTTGAGTCTGAAAAACGTTTTGTTAAGCTGCGTATTACTACTAAAGGTATGCGTATTATCGATAAAAAAGGCATCGATCAGGTTTTATCTGATATCCGTGCCAATGGCGTTAAAGTTTAAGCCAGCCACAAGCGAAAGAGCGGAGTTAAAGAGTTATGCGCGATAAAATTAAATTAGTCTCTTCTGCCGGTACAGGTCATTACTACACGACCACTAAGAACAAACGTACCATGCCAGACAAGATGGAAATCAAAAAGTACGATCCAGTAGTTCGTAAGCACGTGAGCTACAAGGAAGCTAAAATCAAGTAAGCAGTTTGCTGCCTGATTTTAAAAGAAGCCCGGTTTTTACTGGGCTTTTTTGTGCCCGCCAAAAAGTAAATAGATGAGTTCTGATGCCTGAGTTGCCTGAAGTTGAAACCACCCGGTGTGGCATAACACCGCATGTCATTGATCAGAGCTTTGCTGAGGTGATCGTGCGTCAGCCTAGGCTGCGTTGGCCGATCCCGGCGGAGCTGCCTGACTTGTTAAAAGGACAAAGGGTTGCGGCAGTGTCGCGGCGCGCTAAATATCTGTTGTTTGAATTGGCGACGGGTACCTTGATGATTCATTTAGGCATGTCAGGCAGTTTACGCATTGTTACCACCGGCACACGAGCTGAAGCTCATGATCATGTCGATTTCCAGTTTAGCGACGGCACGGTGTTACGTTATACCGACCCGCGTCGTTTTGGCGCTATCCTGTGGCTACACGGTGATCCGAGCGAGCATGCGCTGTTGAAGGATCTTGGGCCAGAACCATTATCCGAAGAGTTCTCCGGTGTTCTGCTGCACACGCTGGCAGGTCAGCGTAAAGTGCCGGTGAAAAGCTTTATTATGGATGGCCATGTGGTAGTAGGCGTAGGCAATATCTACGCTAACGAAGCCTTGTTTCGAGCGGGCATTCATCCTAAGCGTGCTGCGGGACGTATTTCTTTGTCGCGCTATGAATTGCTGGCAAAAGAAATTAAGGAAACACTGGTCGAAGCGATTGCCAGCGGCGGCACTACGCTGAAGGATTTTGTTGGTGGTGACGGTAAGCCGGGTTATTTTAAGCAATCGTTACAGGTATACGGTCGCTCGGGTTTGCCCTGTGTTAACTGCGGCGAAAAGTTGAAAGAAATCAGACTGGGGCAGCGTAGTACGGTGTTCTGCTCAAGCTGTCAGCGCTAGGCTTTTGAGGCGCTGTTAGCTGTCGCCCTTGGCGGCCATCAACAGCTGATATTTTTCCATCAGCTGTTCCGGTGTTTCCTGGTGCGCCGGGTCGAGTGGAATGCATTCCACGGGGCAGACAATCTGGCACTGCGGCTCATCAAAGTGGCCGACACACTGGGTGCATAAATCCGGGTCAATTTCGTAAATCACTTCGCCCTGGTAAATCGCTTCATTGGGGCACTCTGGCTCGCAGACATCACAGTTGATGCATTCGTCGGTAATTATTAGTGCCATTAGCCTAAATGCTTTTTCAGCGCGGTGTTAACAACCGGGTGCACGAATTTGGAAACGTCACCATCGAGTGAGGCAATTTCCCGTATCAGTGTTGATGACACAAAGGAGTATTGTTCAGAGGGTGTCAGGAACACGCTTTCGATGTCCGGGCTTTGCGCGCGGTTCATATTGGCGAGCTGAAACTCGTATTCAAAATCCGATACCGCACGCAGGCCGCGAATAATAATATTAGCGCCACGCTGCTCGGCGTATTTGGTGAGTAGGCAGGCAAAGCCGCAGACTTCGACATTATCGATGTGGGCAAGCACTTGGGATGCCAGCTCGATACGCAGGTCGAGATCCAGCATTGGACCCTTTTTAGTGTTGGCGGCAATGGCAACAATCACGTGATCAAACAGCTTGGCGGCGCGCTCAACCAAATCGGTGTGACCGTGGGTAATGGGATCAAAGGTGCCGGGATAGATGGCGGTTTTTTTCATTGGTTCGGATATCTGCTAAAAGGTCTGATGATGCGTGGATGGTAGCGAATTCGCTGCTTCGGTACAAATGACCGTGAGTGTTTATTCGTCCGTATCCTTAATACAAAGATAATAGGCCACCTGCCCGGCTTTCTTTTCACGGTGAATAATCCAGCTTTCTGGTAGCTGTAATGGCAGGCTGGCTTCGGTTTCGATGTAAATATAGCTGCCCTGCTCCACTAGGCCTTGGCTATCCAATAGTTCGCAGCTTGGCGCGACCAGTTGCTGATGAAAGGGCGGGTCAAGAAAAACGACATCGAAAGATTTTTCCTGCTTGTTCGCTTCTTTTAGCCAGTTTATCGCGCTTGTTGTCAGAACGTTAGCGTTGTTACATTGCAGTTCGTTGAGATTTTTTTGCAACTGGCTGCTAACGCGAGCGCTGGCGTCAATGAGTGTGGCAGACTCTGCGCCGCGTGACAGAGCTTCAAAACTGAGTGCTCCGCTACCGCTGAACAGGTCCAGACAGCGGGCGTCGGTAATGACGGGCGCTAGCCAGTTAAACAGCGTTTCGCGGACCCGGTCACTGGTGGGGCGCAGGCCTTCACTGTCTGGGAACGGCACTTTGCGACCACGCCATTTGCCAGCAATGATGCGTAGCGAGTTGCTTTGACCGCTACTTTGGTTATTGCGTGTGCGAGGTTTTGAATGGCGCGACATAATGGATAACTCAGGGCTGGCTGGAGTGTTGTTGCGATGAGCTGGCGGGAGCAGATGGATGAGGCTCTTCAGCTTCATCCATCTTAGATAACAGCACAATGGCGACGCAGGTTATGAAGATCAACATAGTTAGAAAGCGGCGGCTGAAACGGTGTTGTTGGGGTGCCATCGACATTCTCCTGAGTGGTATTGATTGTGTTGTAAATGAAGTTGTCCGCGAAGGGCTTTTCAGAGTCTCCCTAATCGGCGGTACAAGTGGTAGGATAGCCGATTTCGGGCATTACCTGATAGCGTCGAGACGACATAAATTGGTTCGACTCGACGTCGAATTTGATCAACCCATTGTGATGGAAATAGTTTAATGAATGATACCGCCCTACTGATCGGTGTAGTGATATTTGCGGCCCTTGTGCTGGGCTTTGTGTTGGACTGCGCGCGTAAAGCGAAGACGCGTAGGCCGGTAGCCAGTCAAGCAGCGAAATCAGCTGATAATGACAGTCGACCCGCTCCGGTTCCGCTTTCTCAGCCAGAACCCAAAGTGGAGATCAAGGTAGAGGCAGAAGCTGCGCCTCAAGTTGAGCCAGAAAAAGAGGCAGAAGCACAGGCCGAAGAGGAAGCCTTTGAGGTGGTGATCGAGCCCGCCGAAGCCCCTATTGCAGAAGTGGTCGCGCCCGTACAGACTGAAAAGACAGAGCCAGAGCCAGAGCCAGAGCCAGAGCCAGAGCCAGAGCCAGAGCCAGAGCCAGAGCCAGAGCCGAAATCATTTTTTGCGCGTATTAAGCAGGGTTTGAGTCGTACCCGCTCAAGCCTGGGGGATGGTCTTAGTGGTTTGTTGCTGGGTAAAAAAGCAATTGATGAAGACCTGCTGGAAGAAATCGAAGATCAGCTGTTGATGGCGGATATGGGTGTTGAGGCGGTGGGTCATGTGATTGAGAGCCTCACCGAACAGCTGGAACGCAAAACGCTGAAAGACTCCGATGCACTTTATGCCGCGCTCAAGCAGGAGCTGCGTGACTTGATTAAGCCCTGTGCCCTGCCGTTGCAGGTTACCGACAAGAAACCCTATGTGATTTTGATGGTGGGTGTGAATGGTGCCGGTAAAACCACGACCATTGGTAAGCTAGCCAAACGGCTACAAAGCGAAGGCCGCAGTGTCATGCTGGCCGCCGGGGATACCTTCCGAGCTGCGGCAGTTGAGCAGTTACAGGAGTGGGGTGCGCGTAACGATGTGCCCGTTATTGCACAGCATACCGGCGCGGACAGTGCTTCTGTTATTTTTGATGCGGTTGAGTCAGCGCGCGCGCGCGGCATTGATGTGTTGATTGCCGATACCGCGGGCCGCTTACAAAATAAAGATAACCTGATGGCCGAGCTGACTAAGGTGAAGCGAGTCATGGCCAAATTGGATGCTGCTGCGCCACACGAAGTGATGCTAGTGCTGGACGCGGGAACCGGACAAAATGCCTTGAGCCAGGCTGCGTTATTTAACGAAGCCGTGGGTGTGACGGGTATCAGCATTACTAAACTGGATGGCACCGCTAAAGGCGGCGTTATTTTTGCCATTGCCAAGCAGCTGGGTATGCCGATTCGCTTTATTGGTGTCGGTGAAAAGATTGACGATTTACGGCCCTTTGATGCCGATGAGTTTGTTGAAGCGTTATTTGATTAGGTATCAATTTCGGAAAATAGCTAAATATTTACAGGGAACGGTGTCGATCTGAATGATTAACTTTGAGCAGGTGACCAAGCGCTACGAGGATGGTTATGAAGCGCTCAGTGAGCTGAGTTTTCATGTTGCGCAGGGTGAAATGGCCTTTTTGACCGGTCACTCCGGCGCCGGTAAAAGTACGTTACTGAAGCTGATCATGCTGATGGAGCGTTCAACGCGCGGCAAGGTGGTGGTTTCTGGGCGTGATCTGGGCGAAATCAAAAGACGCAAAATCCCCTATTATCGCCGCAATATCGGGCTGGTTTTTCAAGATCACCAGCTGCTGTTTGATCGTAGCGTGTATGACAATGTCGCCCTGCCGTTGATTATCTCCGGTGCGCAGCCGCGCGAAATTGGTCGCCGTGTACGTGCTGCGCTGGATAAGGTTGGCCTGCTTAGTAAGGAAAAACTGTTGCCGCTGGCGCTGTCTGGCGGTGAGCAACAACGTGTGGGTATTGCCCGTGCAGTGGTGAACAAACCGGCTTTGCTGCTGGCGGATGAGCCAACCGGTAACCTTGATCCTGAACTGTCAGCTGAAATCATGCGCCTGTTTGAGCAGTTTAATCAGGTGGGCGTGACAGTGATGATTGCGACTCACGATTTATCGCTCATTGCGCGTATGAAGCATCGTATTTTGACGTTACAGCAGGGTCGCCTGATGAGTGATGGGGTGGTCTGACATGTGGTCGAAAAAGGAGCGTAGAGAACAAAGGCAGCAGCATCCGACAAATCAGCCGGAGCGGCGAAAAGTCGAAAAAGGTGCCACTCATGGTGCAATCGCGCGCAATCAGCGCTTAAAAAGCTATTTCACACATCATCGCCAGGTAGCTAAAGAAAGCCTGTTGCGATTGCTGGCTACCCCTTTCGCGAGCCTGATGACCTGGCTGGTGATTGCCATTGCGTTGACCTTGCCTGTTGGCTTATACGTTTTTCTGCAAAACGCGCAACAGCTCAGTCAGGAGTGGGATGATGCGGCGCAGATTTCTGTTTATCTTGAGCAAAAGCTTAAAGAGCAACAGGGGCGAAAATTAGCGCAACATATTGAAAGCTGGGATGTGGTGCAGCAGGTGCGTTATATCTCGCCGGATGAGGCGTTGGAAGAGTTCAAGCAATTATCCGGTTTTGGCGATGCGTTGCAGTATCTGAATGAAAATCCCCTGCCAGCCGTAGTGGTGGTTTCGCCGCGTACCGATAGTTCAAATCTTCAGCTGACTCAAGGGTTGTTGGAGCGCTTGCAGGCGTTGCCCGATGTTGAGCAGGCGCAACTGGATTTGCAATGGGTGGACCGGCTGTTTCGCATTATGGCGTTGGGTCAGCGGATGGCGTTAACGCTGGGCTTGTTATTGGGCGTTGCCGTGCTGTTGGTGGTGGGCAATACCGTACGCCTTGCCATCGAGTCGCGCCGTGCCGAAATTGTGGTGGTCAAACTGGTGGGTGCCACCGATGCCTTTGTGCGTCGGCCATTTCTTTATACTGGTGTCTGGTATGGGCTGGGCGGTGGTTTGCTGGCCTGGCTGCTAGTTAATGTGGTGATTTATTGGTTGTCGGGTTCGGTGGCGGAACTGGTCGCCGCTTACGATGGTGATTTTGGTCTGTCGGGCTTAGGTTTTCTGGCGACCTTGTCGCTCTGGATCTTCAGTGCGTTGCTCGGATTACTGGGTGCGTGGCTGGCGGTGGGGCGGCATTTGAGCAAAATTGAGCCGAAATAAGAATATTTCTAATAACTCTTTATAACTAAATGGTATTAAAGGAACTTTTTGGATATTGGCACTTCTAATCCTGCGTGTTAATATCTCAAACCGTTTTTATACCGGAGTTTCTATGAAATACTTGGCAGCAGTGGACAACATGGTTCCTGGGCAGAATTTATCTGCTTATGTTACGTCCGTGTCCAGTATCCCTATATTAACCGTTGAGCAGGAAAAGGGCCTCGCTGAGCGCCTGTATTACCAGGAAGACCTGGATGCTGCGCGTCAGTTGATTATGTCGCACCTGCGCTTTGTTGTGCATATCGCTAAAAGTTACTCCGGTTATGGTTTGCCCCAGGGCGATTTGATTCAGGAAGGCAACGTTGGTCTGATGAAGGCCGTTAAACGTTTCGACCCTGAACGTGGTGTGCGCCTGGTGTCCTTTGCGGTGCACTGGATCAAAGCTGAAATTCACGAATATATTCTGCGCAACTGGCGTATCGTTAAAGTCGCCACCACTAAAGCACAACGCAAGTTGTTCTTTAACCTGCGTGGCGCCAAGAAAAGTCTGGCCTGGCTGAATAACGATGAAGTCAACGCCATTGCCGAAGATCTGGGTGTTGATGCCAAGGTTGTACGTCAGATGGAAGGCCGTCTGAGTGCGCATGACGCACCGTTTGATATGGGTGCGGATGATGACGATGATAGCGCTTATCAGGCGCCGGCTAATTATCTTGAAGACAATCGTCAGGATCCGGTCGATTTGCTGGAACAGCAAGACTGGCAGAAAAAGTCTAATGATTCGTTGATGGCTGCAATGCGAGATCTGGACGAGCGTAGCAAAGATATTTTGAATGCACGCTGGTTGACCGAGCAAAAGTCTACCTTGCATGATTTGGCCGATAAATACGGTGTTTCCGCTGAGCGTATTCGTCAGCTCGAAAAGAACGCCATGAAGAAAATTAAAGTGGCAATGCAAAGCTAGTTGTCACTGACCATAAAAAAGCCGCTGCTGGATTATGCCAGCAGCGGCTTTTTTATGGTCAGGTACTTTTAATGAGCAAGCGATAACTAGGAACAAACTAAATGGCTAAAACCTTTATTGTTGTTGCTGCATTAGCGGGCTTGTTGGCTGTTGTGTTGGGTGCCTTTGGTGCGCATGCGCTGCGTAGCCAGGTTGATGCCTCGTTGCTTGCCGCCTTTAACACCGGCGCGCAATATCAGATGTATCACGCGCTAGCTTTGTTAATGGTGGGAATGCTCGCTTACCTGTTTCCAGCGCAGAAGCTGCTGCGCTGGAGTGGTGGTTTTTTTATCGCGGGCATGATTTTGTTCAGCGGCAGTTTGTATGCCTTGGCACTGACACAAATAAAATGGTTTGGGCCTGTTACCCCGATTGGTGGCACGGCATTCATGATGGGCTGGTTGTTACTGGCTTTCGCAGCAACTAAATTCAAAGCAGTTAAGATTTAAGATATGAAAAACGACACAGTAGACGAAGATAAAAAACGCCGCATCAAAAGTTTTGTGATTCGCGCCGGACGTATGACTGAAGCACAGCAGCGCGGTTATAACGAGTTGTGGTCAATATATGGATTGGAATTGGCCGATGGTTTGATTGATACGAAGGCGGTGTTTGGCAACGACGCCCCCGTCGTGGCTGAAGTAGGTTTTGGCATGGGCGATTCATTAGCGGAAATGGCCAAAGCCGCGCCGGAGACAAATTTTATCGGCATCGAAGTGCATCGCCCGGGCGTGGGGCGTTTGCTACACCTGGCCGAAGTGTACGAATTGAAAAACCTGCGTGTCTACTGCGATGATGCCATTGAGGTGTTAAAGCAGTGTGTTCCTGCACAAAGCCTGCACCGTTTACAGCTGTTTTTTCCGGATCCCTGGCACAAAAGGCGCCATAACAAACGCCGTATCGTACGCCCTGAGTTTATGGCATTGGTGCGTGAAAAGCTGGTGTCAGACGGTGTGTTCCATGCCGCGACTGATTGGCAGGATTATGCGGAATTTATCGTCAAGCTGATGGCCGGAGTGGCTGGTTATAAAAATCAGGCCGGCGATGAGCAATATAGCGCTAAGCCGGATTATCGCCCTGAAACCAAGTTTGAGCGCCGTGGCGAGCGTTTAGGGCATGGGGTGTGGGATTTACTCTATGAACGCGTAGATTGAGCTCAAAATAACCAATATCTGTATTGCCTGAAGTACCTACTGTTGGTGAAAGTCTGCGCAAGCGTTAATTTATTACGTGCGAGGTTTCAGAAGCATAGCCAGCTTGATCTTGAATACTCTGAATCTCAAATTACCTTTTAATCAGTAGCGTACAGTGGCTTGCTGAATCTTTAGTTGTTTAGCAGGGTCGTAGTGACCTGACCAATATAGTCGAGCAGGCCGGTGCTCATATTTTCGCGATAGTAGTCTTTATCGGCATTGCCGATGGCGAGCAGCGCAATAAGTTCGCCATTGCTGCGTAACGGTAATACCGCCGCTGAACCAACGTGTTCTGCCTGCTCAGCAAACAACAGCTGTTTTTCCTGTTCGCGCAACAAGCCACAGTAAGCGTGATCCTTCTCGACAAAACGCGAAAGCGCTGTTTTTATTTCCGGGTAAGAGATATGGCCCGCACCCTCTTTGCTTGTGACTAATAAAAGTTTGCAGGCGCTGCTGCCAAAGTCATTCACCAGCGTAAATTCAATTTGTGATTGAATTTCGCTGCAACCATCACTGGCGATTAATTGCAGGATTAAGGCTTTGGTTTTTTCCAGTAATTGATCGTTCTGCTGGGCGTTGCTAATCAGTGTAGAGAGCTGCTGTTTGAGCTGCTGATTTTCCTGACGTAAAGCGGCAACCTGACGTTCAACCAGGGAGATGCTCTGCCCCGATTGGTGCTTAACGGTAAGCTCGGTCAGCAGGTAGCTATGTTCTTCCAGAAAATCCGGATGACTGAGTAAAAAATCGGCGACCTGTTGTGGGGTGGCTTCATCCTGTACCGGCAGTTTGCTTACGGTGCTGGTTGTCTCGCTCATAGGTAAATGCGTCCTTCGAATACTTTTTTGCAGGGGCCGGTCATTTTGACAGGCTGTCCTTCGCCTGACCAAACAATCGTTAAGGTGCCGCCGGGTAAATGTACCGTGACGGTCTCGTCAAGCAGGCCGCGTAAGCGCCCCACTACTACAGCGGCACAGGCGCCCGTGCCGCAGGCCAGTGTTTCGCCAGCGCCGCGCTCATAAACCCGTAGGCGGATTTCAGATGGGCTGATTATCTGCATAAAACCGGCGTTGGTGCGTTGTGGAAAACGGCTGTGGTTTTCCACCAGCGGGCCCAGCGTTTCAACATCGGCGGTTTTAACATCTTCGACCAGCGTTACGCCATGCGGGTTGCCCATGGAAACAGCGCTGATATCAAGATTTTGCCCATTAACATCAATTTCGTAGCTGATTGCCTGCTGTTCGACGACAAAGGGGATTTTTTCGGGATCCAGAACAGGCACGCCCATGTCCACGGTCACTTCGTTGTGGCCGGTCACAAACAGCTCAATGATACCGCCTTTGGTTTCCACTACCAGATGGTCTTTATTGGTGAGTTTTCTGTCGCGCACAAACAGCGCAAAGCAGCGTGCGCCATTGCCACACTGTTCTACTTCGGAGCCATCGGCATTAAAGATACGATAGCGGAAGTCGGCAGCGGGGGATTGGGGTGGTTCAACAACCAGCAATTGGTCGAAACCAATACCAAAATTACGATCGGCCCAGCGTGGGATCAGATGCGGTTTGAGTTTCACATATTGGCTGACCAGGTCGATAACCATGAAGTCGTTGCCACATCCGTGCATTTTGGTGAACTTTAAAAGCATTTGGCTGTGTGATTCCAAATTTTAGGTTAACTAGCAGGTTAATAGATTTTGACCATTAAACCAATGTAAGTTTTATGCGCTGGGCAGAACCGTTTCCAGCGCTATTTGATCGGCGAAACTTTCACGGCGGCGCACAATATGACACTGATCCCCGTCTACCATGATTTCAGCGGCACGATTACGGGAGTTGTAGTTAGAGCTCATGGTAAAACCGTAGGCGCCGGAGGAACGAATAGCCAACAGGTCGCCCGCTTCCAGGTTTAATTCACGATCTTTGCCTAAAAAATCACCGGTTTCACAAATCGGGCCAACAATGTCGTAGTGGCTGGTGGTACCCGCGCGAGCTTTGACCGGCTCAATGGCCTGCCAGGCTTGATACAGTGCCGGGCGAATTAAATCATTCATGGCAGCGTCAACGACGGCAAAGTTTTTATCAGCCGTGTGTTTTAGTAGCGCAACCTCGGTCACTAATATGCCCGCGTTGGCTGCGATGGAGCGGCCCGGTTCAAAAATCAACGTCAGATCGCGGCCACTTAGTTTTTCAACAATAGCAGCAGCATACTCACTGGGGTGCGGTGGTGTTTCATCATCATAAGTGACGCCTAATCCGCCGCCCAAATCCAGGTGGTGTAGGGTGATGTGGTCTTCAGCCAGCCTGTCGATTAGCGTCAGCACGCGATCAAGCGCATCGAGAAACGGTTTGATTTCGGTGAGCTGGCTGCCGATATGGCAATCAACACCACGAATGTCAACGTTATCCATGTCAGCGGCCTGGCGATAAACGGCCGGAGCCAGTTTGATATCAATGCCGAATTTATTTTCCTTCAGACCAGTAGAAATATAAGGGTGCGTTTTAGCGTCCACATCGGGGTTCACGCGTAGGGAGATTGGCGCAACCATGCCCATTTCACCTGCGATGTCGTTGATCATCACCAGCTCTGCTTCGGATTCAACGTTAAAGCAGAATACACCGACGTCTAGTGCGCGACGGATTTCATGAGCCTGTTTGCCGACACCGGAAAACACCACTTTGCGGGCGTCGCCACCAGCAGCCAGGACACGTTCCAGTTCGCCGATAGAAACAATATCAAAACCTGCGCCTTGTCGAGCCAGTAAATTGAGTACACCAATGTTGGAATTGGCTTTGACGGCGTAACAAATCAGGTGTGATTGGCTGCCGCAGGCATCCACATAGGCTTTAAAATGGCGTTCCAGAGTGGCTCGCGAGTAGATGTAGCAGGGCGTGCCGTATTGTTCGGCAATGTTGGCGACGGGCACGTCTTCGGCGTAAAGTTCGCCATCACGCTGGTTAAAATAATCCATGGATCAGGTCTTCAAGTAATTTGCGGGCTGTATTAATTATTGTTTGCTTCTACACTTGCCGGAGATTCAGCTTCAGGCTGGGGCAAATAAAGAGGACCTTTTTGGCCGCAGGCGCTGAGTGCAAAAACACCGAGTGCCAGAATAAATAACAGTTTTTTCATGGGTCTGTATTCGAATAATTGTCAAAGCGCGAGTATAACGTGAAGTAGGCTAGTTGCCTACGATTGCGCTCTTATGGGCAAAGAGACGGGCGAGAGCCAACGTAGTAGTAAAATTTGAGGTTGTTGTGAGTGATGATGATTTAGACCTGTTCAGGTCGACCATGGGCGATGTGAAGCCCATTAAGGCTGAAACCAAGGTGCGTTTGCGCCCCGAAGGCGTTGATAAAGAGGTGCTGCGTACTCGGCGTGAGGCCGCGCAGTCTATCGACGATAGCGTTAGCGGGCCGTTGTCAGTGGATCATGTGCAGCAGGTTGACGCGCAGGCAACCTTGAGTTTTATGCGTACCGGCATCCAGCATGGTTTGTTCAAAAAACTGCGTCAGGGTCTGTTGCCGATGGAGGCGCAGGTCGATTTACATGGCATGACGGTTGAAGCTGCACGCAGCATCGTGCTGGAATTTATCCGTGATTGTTGTCAGCATGAAGTGCGTTTTGCTTTGATCACCCACGGCAAGGGTGAAGGACGAACGCAACCGGCGATTTTAAAAAGCTGTATTAACAGTTGGTTGCCGCAGTTACCCGATGTGTTAGCCTTCCACAGCGCCCAGAGTCGACATGGTGGTTTGGGTGCGACCTATGTGTTGATTCGCAGCAGTAAATCCTGATTTGTTGTTTTTGAAAGCGCGGCTTTGGTTTTGCTGAGGCCGTGCCTTTTTTGCTAATCTGGTCATGCGATGCGGTAAATTTTGCCAACGCCCAAACTCTCGAGCCGCGCTATGACAAAAACAAAAACAAACACAAACCCTGAATCGGCTTCAGCAGCTGAAAAGTCCAAATGGTTTAACCTGCGACGCAAACGTTGTTGGGCGATTATTGCGCTGTTGTTTTACACTCTGCTGGGGTTTTTTGCGGTTTCCGCCATTATTAAAACCAAGCTCATTGATCTGGTTGAGCAAGACCTGGGGCGTAGCGCTCACATCCAAGCGGTGTTGTTTAACCCCTATGAGCTCAGCCTGCGTATCCAGCAATTCGAAATGCGGGATACCGATGGCGTAAAACTGGCGGCCTTTGATGAGTTTTTTGTTAACTTCCAATTATCAAGTCTGTTCCGCTGGGCTTGGACGTTTCGTGAAATCCGTCTCGACAACTCCTATGTCTATTACGAACGTTTTTATGCAGTAGATTCTCGCCTTAGTCGCATGCTGGCAGATGCGGCAAAAAATACACCACAGCAGTCTGAAGAAGTCAGTGAAGAAACGGGCGAATTGCCGCGCCTGTTGATTCATGATTTGAAATTAAACAGCGGCGTTATCGAAGTGACGGACAATGTGCCCGCTACGCCGGTTGAAACTCGACTCGGGCCGATCAATATTTTAATCACAAAATTGAACACCCTGCCGGATCGCTATGGGCAGCAAACGGTGAATATCACGTTGCCGGATGATGGCAACCTGCGCTGGCAGGGCAACCTGTCCCTGGCACCATTGGATTCGCAGGGTGAAGTGGCGCTAACAAACTCCAATGTGGGTATCAGCACGGCCTATTTAAAAGCCATGTTTCCGCTGGAGGTGGTCGACGCCCGGCTTTCCAGTACTTTTCAGTATCGCGTGCAGCTCGGTGAAAATGGCAACATCGATCTTGATATCGATAATCTTGATGTTGAACTGGATGATGTAGCTGTTACCGGGCTTTCGCCTCAAACGGAGTTTTTTACACTCAGGCAGCTAGCATTGCTGGGTGGCTCGGTGCGTTATCCAGAGCAGAATATTCAGTTCTCTAACCTACGTTTTATAGAACCGAAGCTGACCATTTGGCGCAACAGAGACGGTTCGTTGAGCGTGAATGATCTGCTGCCAGTGTCAGATAATGAAGCGGTGGTAGAAGTAACGTCAATAGCTGAACTTGAGACGGAAGTAGCGGGTGATATCGAACCAAGCAAACCTTGGCGCGTTGGGCTTAATGAATTGGTATTGGAAGCAGGGCGCTTTAACTTTTCTGATAACAGCATTAAACCGGCTGCACAGATTGGTCTTCGTGATTTACAGCTTCGTGCGACGGATGTTTCTAATCAGCATGGCGCAAAAATCCCACTCACTGTTGCGGCTAATTTCAGCAAAGATGGCGAGATTGCTATGGATTCGATGCTGGAAATTGTGCCGGAATTTTCCTTAGCGGGGAAAACTAAAACACGCGGAATTCCTCTGTCTCTCGCGCAACCCTATGTGCAGCAGTTTTCGCGAATTTTGATTGAGAGTGGCCAGCTCAACAGCGATATGGCGATTGCTATTTCAGCAGCTAAACCGCTGACTGTCAGTGGAGCGTTGCAAATTCCGGGTCTGGAAATAAAAGATACGGTTGAAAGTAAACGCTTACTGGCCTGGAAAAATCTAAGCGTAGAGCGGCTCAATCTTGACTTGGGCGCCGATAAACTGGAACTGTCCCCCCTGCAGTTTGAAAAACTGTTTGGCCGCATTATTATCTACAAAGATCAAAGCACCAACCTGTCCGGTCTGGTGGTTGAAAGTAATCAGAGATCGGCTGAAAAGGAAGTCGAAAAAGAGGTAGCTGTCGCCAAGGGTAGTGGCAGTTTTGATGTTGTCATTGGCGGCGTCAGTATTAAACAGAGCGGCCTGGATTTTTCTGATTTATCCCTGCCACTGCCCTTTGCGACACAAATTAAGGGTTTAAACGGCACCATTTCTACGATTGCTAATAACAGTTCTGAGTCGGCCAATATCAAGTTGGAGGGGCAGGTAGATGATTATGGCCTGTCGCGAATTAACGGCTCGATTAATTTGCTTGATCCGCTGCATCGCACCGACATCACGGTTGAGTTTCGTAATCTGCTGATGTCCAGTTTATCGCCCTACACCATTCAGTTTGCCGGGCGTGAAATTGCCGAAGGTAAGCTCGATCTGGATTTAAGTTATGACATCGATAAGAGTCAGTTGCAGGCCAGTAACAAGGTGACAATCAGTGATCTGCAGCTGGGCGATAAAGTGGATCACCCCGATGCCGCCAGCTTGCCGCTGGGCCTTGCTGTGGCGCTCTTGAAAGATGCCAACGGGGTGATTGATATAAACCTACCGATTAATGGCAATATTGATGATCCCGAATTTAGAATCGGTGGCATTATCTGGCAGACCTTCGCGGGTTTGATCGTAAAAGCCGTTACTTCGCCGTTCCGTTTGCTGGCGGGTTTGATTGGCGTTGATTCCGATGATCTGGGCGAATTTCAGTTTCTTGCCGGGCGTGCTGATTTAACACCTCCGGAGTTAGAAAAAGTCGCGCAGCTCAAACAGGCGCTGTTACAACGACCTAAACTGAATGTGGAAATCGGCGGCGCCTTTAATCCGGAAATTGATACTCCAGCGCTTAAATACAGCGCGTTACGCAGTGCTCTTCTTTTGAAAAAAGGTGATGAAAGCGCAGAACTTGCGGATATTGATATTCTCGATGAACGCCTGTTTAAACCGCTCAAGGGCCTATTTGTAGAGCGTTTCCCCGATACTCCGTTGAAAACTGTACGTAATGAAAGCAAGGTGCCGCCTGCCGATGACCCCGAGGGGCGGCCAGTGCTGGATAAGTTGGCCTACGCGGCCGACCTGCGTGATCGCCTGCTGGAAACTGTTGTGATTAGCGAAGCAGACCTCACGACTCTTGCACAGGCGCGAGCTGAGGCGATAAAGGCGGCGTTCCTGGCGGATGAATTTGATGCCAGCCGGATTGAAATGGTCGAGCCTGAACAGGTGAAGTCAGAAGATGGGCAGTGGGTTAAATTTGAGCTGGGCGTGACGGCGAAATAAAATTCAAAAATAGATTTGGGAAAAAGATTTTGGGTATTAAAAAAGGGAGCCATTGGCTCCCTTTTTTAATACCTGCCTGCAATTAAATCAGGCTTCGTGCCGTAGCAACCGCTTTTCTAACCTGAGCCGGGGCGGTACCGCCGAGATGATCACGGGCGTTTACTGAGCCTTCCAGTGTCAGTACTTCAAAGACATCCTGCTCGATGATATCGCTGAAGACTTTCAGCTCTGCCAGTGTCAGTTCGGACAAGTCTTTGTTCTGCTGAATACCGAAGGCCACGGCTTTACCTACCACTTCGTGAGCATCACGGAACGGCATGCCTTTACGCACGGCGTAGTCAGCCAGGTCGGTTGCAGTTGAGTAGCCACGCATCGCCGCTTCACGCATGCTTTCTTTATTGGCTTGCAGAGCGGGCACCATGTCAGCGTAGGCGCGCAGGCAGCCTTTCAGGGTATCAATGCAGTCAAACAATGGTTCTTTGTCTTCCTGGTTGTCTTTGTTGTAGGCCAGTGGCTGTGATTTCATTAGCGTCAGCAGCGAAATCAGGTGACCATTAACACGGCCTGTTTTGCCGCGTACCAGTTCAGGCACGTCAGGATTTTTCTTCTGCGGCATGATGGATGAGCCGGTGCAGAAGCGATCAGGCAGGTCGATAAAGTTAAATTGTGCGGAGGTCCACAGCACTAATTCTTCGGAGAAGCGTGACATGTGGGTCATCAACAGGCTGCCGAAGGCGCAGAACTCGATGGCAAAGTCACGATCACTCACTGAATCCAGCGAGTTACGGCTGGCGCGGTCAAAACCGAGCAATTCAGCAGTGTAATCACGATCAATCGGGTAAGTCGTGCCTGCCAGTGCAGCAGCGCCCAACGGCATGATGTTCACGCGCTTGCGGCAGTCTTGCAGACGCTCGGCATCACGAACCAGCATTTCAAACCAGGCCATCAGATGGTGGCCAAAGGTGACAGGCTGCGCGGTTTGCAGGTGGGTAAAGCCAGGCATGATGGTGTCGGCTTCACGTTCAGCCAGGTCGATCAGGCCGCTTTGCAGGCGTTTTAATTCATCTGCAATCACGTCAATTTCGTCACGCAGGTACAGGCGCATGTCGGTGGCGACTTGATCATTACGTGAACGGCCGGTGTGTAGTTTCTTGCCAGTGTCGCCGATTAATGCGGTGAGGCGCGCTTCCACGTTCATGTGCACGTCTTCAAGGCTGATTGACCAGTTAAAGTCACCGGCTTCGATTTCATCACGCACCTGTTCCAGGCCGCTAATAATGCTATCGCGCTCTTCGGTCGTGAGAACACCGACTTTTTCCAGCATGGTGGCGTGGGCAATGGAGCCCGCGATGTCGTGGTGATAGAGGCGCTGGTCGAATTGTACCGAGGCGGTGAAGGCTTCTACAAAGGCATCGGTGGCTTCAGTGAAGCGGCCGCCCCAGGACTGGTTTTGAGTTCTTTCTTGGCTGTTTGACATAACGTAGTGGCTGATTTTCGACTATAGTGAATGGTGAAAAATGCTCGTTCATTCAGCGTGTTACTGAGTTTTTGTCGTAACGATTGGTGACGAGACATCGCGAGGCGCCGATTATATCACCGCAACCGCTTATGTGCTGGAAAATATCTATAACAGATGACTGGAGAGCATTCTGAACCCAAAGCCGAAACAGCAAACCATGACCGACAGCGGCGAATATTTTCTGCCTAACCTGTGTCAGGGGCGCGCCTTGTTTATGTTGGTGCTGGTCACCGAATTGCTAGTGTTGACCATGGTGCTGGCGGCATCTGGCATTCGTGATTTTGCCTGGGAAGATTTTGCGCTGATTTCCTTGTTTGTGCTGTGGATCGTACTGATCAGTGCCGCGTTACTGTGTGGACTGCGAAAAATTATTGAGCGTTTGTCTCTGCAATGGTCGGTGGTGGCAGTGTTGGTGTTAATCCTTGCCGTGACCACGTTGTTTAGCGTGTTGGCCGATTGGGCTTTGGCGGGTGCCGATTTGAGTCACTTTGACATTCAACTTCATGGTTATGATTTATTGCGCAACCTGCTGGTCAGCCTGGTGATGGCGGGCATGGTGTTGCGTTATTTTTATGTGCAGGCGCAACTGCGCCGACAGGAGCGTGCGGAGTTATATTCCCGGATACAGGCATTGCAATCACGTATCAATCCACATTTTTTGTTTAACAGCATGAACAGTATCGCCAGCCTGATCAGTGTTGATCCAGACATTGCCGAGCAGGCGGTGGAAGATTTATGTGAGCTGTTTCGAGCCAGTTTACGTGAAACTGCGGAGCCGGTAGCATTATCTCAAGAGCTGGAATTATGCCGTCGTTATCTGGCGATTGAGCAATTGCGCCTGGGGGAACGATTACGAGTGAATTGGCATATCGATGAAGCGCCGAATGAGGCGACCTTGCCGTTGCTGACGTTACAGCCTGTGCTGGAAAACGCCGTTTATCATGGTATCCAGCCGTTGCCGCAGGGCGGGGAAATTGACGTGCATGTTGAGGTCATTCGAAATTCAAAAGTGCCGATGTTACAGGTAAAGGTGCGTAATCCGGTTGTTGAAATGACGGGGTCATCCATTCGTAAATCGGGCCACCGTATGGCGCTGGATAATATTCGTGATCGGCTGGAAGCCTTATATGATGGGCAGGCGCGGCTCGATATTGAGCAGAGTGAACAGCGCTTTGTGGCGTGCTTGAGCGTGCCGTTCAAGGAGAAAACGGGCTGATGTTAAAAGTATTAGTGGTCGATGACGAAGCGCTGGCGAGGGATCGTCTAAAGCGCATGCTGGAGGCTGAGACTCATTATCAGGTGGTGGCTGAAGCAGGCAATGGCGAGCAGGCCATTGAGCAGGCGACACAGCATGCGCCGGATATTATTTTGATGGATATTCGCATGCCCGGTGTTGATGGTTTGCAGGCGGCGCAGCAATTGGCACAGCAGGATAACCCACCGGCGATTATTTTTTGCACGGCTTACGATGAGTACGCTATTAATGCCTTTGACGTGCAGGCCGTGGGGTATGTGTTGAAGCCGGTGCGTAGAACGACTTTGATGGAGGCGCTCGGTCGTGCACAACGCATAAGTCGGGTGCAGTTGCAGGCGCTTACTTCAGAGCAGTCTGACTCAGAAGAAACACAGGTTCGTACTCATCTCTCAGTGACTACGGCGGCGGGATTAGAGCTGTTGCCGTTGGATGACATCACCCATTTTCGCGCCGATCATAAATACGTCATGGCCTTTTGTAATGGGCGCGAGCGGGTGGTTGATGAATCGCTGAAGACACTAGAGCAGGAATTTGAACCGCGTTTTCTACGTATCCACCGTAACTGTCTGGTGGGGGTGGCACATATTGAGTCGATGCAACGTACATTGGCGGGACAGAGTCAGCTGCATCTACGTGGCATTGACGAAACGCTAACGGTCAGTCGTCGACATTTAGCGCAGGTTAAAGCGGTGATGCAGCGGATTTGAGTTGCGTAATCTTTGCGGGTTAGCCTGTTCAGAGGCGATCAATGTTTGCTGTACCAGCGGTTACAACAGTGAATTCTGAATAAATATTATGTCTAAATATAGAAGCTAGAGTGATTGTTTTTTAACCAACGCTCCGGGCAGGCGCGCTACAGCGCCTTTACAGTTTACTTTCCCCCCTGAATATTTCACCATAGCGCATCTGTTGAAATAACCTTTGGACGATTATGACAAACAAGCTGTTACGAATTGCTACCCGCGGCAGTCAGCTGGCCCTTTGGCAGGCTGAATATGTGAAGGCACGCCTGGAAGCTGAGCATGAAAACCTGCGGGTTGAGCTGAACGTTATGAAGACCCGCGGCGATAAAATTTTAGATGTGCCGTTGGCGAAAGTGGGCGGCAAGGGGCTGTTTGTTAAGGAACTGGAAACCGCCATGCTGGAAGACCGAGCTGACATCGCCGTGCATTCCATGAAGGATGTGCCGATGGAGTTTCCGGAAGGTCTGGGGCTGGCGGTAATTTGTGAGCGCGAACAGCCCACCGATGCTTTTGTTTCCAATAATTTCTCCAGCTTTGACAGCTTGCCACAGGGTGCCTGTGTGGGCACCTCCAGCCTGCGTCGCCAATGTCATATTCGAGCACTGCGCCCGGATATTAAAATCGATTTTCTGCGCGGCAACGTCAATACCCGTCTGGCTAAGCTTGATGATGGTCAGTTTGATGCAATTATTTTGGCATCAGCGGGCCTCATACGTCTGGGCATGGGTGCTCGTATTACCGAGCAACTCAGTATTGAGCAAAGCCTGCCCGCTGCCGGACAGGGTGCGGTGGGTGTTGAGTGTCGTGTTGATGATGAAGAAACGCGGGCGTTGCTGAGTGTTTTACACCACCAAGATACCAGCATTTGTGTGACGGCCGAGCGGGCCATGAATCGTCACCTGAACGGTGGTTGTCAGGTACCAATTGCCGGTTTCGCTGTTCTTGAAGAGGGCGGGCAGGTTTTCTTGCAGGGCATGGTGGCCAACCCCGATGGCGACGAAATGCTGCGTGCCGAGCTGCGTGGTCCAATCGCAGAGGCAGAACAGATCGGCATCCGTGTGGCCGATGACCTGTTGTCACAGGGTGCGCAGGCTATTCTGGACGCCGTTTATAAAAACCATGGCTGACAGTGGTAGTCACTGGCTGTTGGGTAAACGCGTTCTGGTAACGCGCCCCGTCGCTCAGGCCAAAGGCTTAATCAAGGCTATCGAAGCGCAGGCTGGTGTTGCCATTGCCTGTCCGGCGCTGGTGATTGAGCCGTTGCCGGAAACGGCAGCAAACAAACAAAAAATTATCGACCTTGATCGTTACGATGCACTGATTGTGATCAGTCGTAATGCTGCGCAAATGGGCCTTTCGCGAATCGAAAATTATTGGCCGCAGCTGCCAGCGCACTTGCGTTGGTTTGCGGTGGGGAAAAGTACCGCCGCTTGCCTTGCGTCCGAAGGCATTGCTGTGCGTGTCCCTGCTGTCGGTTTTAATAGTGAAGCGCTGCTTGAGTTGCCAGAATTACAGCAACTGTCGGATCAGCGTATTCTAATTCTAAAAGGTGAAGGCGGTCGTGAACTGCTTGAGCAACATCTCGCAGAGCGTGGCGCGACAGTTGAAACGCTAGCGCTTTACCAGCGTGTTGCAGTGAGCTACTCGAAGTCGCAGCTGCAAACGCTGTTTGCTAATGGCAAGCCTGATGCGTTGATTGCGACCAGCGTGGATGTATTAAAGGCGATGGATAAACTGCTCACTGCGGTTTTAGCAGATCGTTTTGCGTTGCCGCTGGTGGTTGCCAGTGAGCGAATTTCAGACGCTGCCAGGCAGTTGGGTTATCGCCGTATTATCACGTCCCCCAGCGCGGCAGATGACAGTATCGTCATGACTTTAAATGTAATAGGATAGTGGCATACGGGCTGGCGGATGATGTGCTGCCAGGCCTCTTTTCTGTTCAATAAACTGATTAAGCTATCATGGATTCGGATAACAAAGACGACACCACCTCCACCGAAGATAAAGCTGCCGATACGTCCAAAACAGCGGGCAGTAGCAAATCATCCTCAGCAAAAATTCCACCGGTATTAAACGATACCGTTTCTGTTCAATCCTCTGCCAGTAACGGCACGCAAGCTAAAACGTCGAAAGAGAGTAGCGCGAAGGCGACTAAAAAATCAGTACCTAAAGAGAAAACGTCGGGTGGTGCCATTGGTTGGCTGGCGTTATTGATTGCGTTAATCGCGTTGGCGGGTGTGGCGTACGGGCTGTGGATATTACAGCAGGAAAAGGACAGCAAAAACGCCGCGCAAAGTCAGCTGAGTCAATCGCAAACGCAACTGGTCGACAGTTTCAAAACCAGCACAAAAGTGTTGTCGGATCAGGTTCAAGGTTTTATCAGTAAATCCGAAAGCCAACAGGCGCGTATTAACGAACTGCAAACACAATTGCAGGCCACCAATCGTCAAATTGGCGAAGTCACACAGGTTAGCCGGCGCAGCTGGATGTTGGCAGAGGCTGAGTACCTGTTACGTTTAGCCAATCAGCGACTGTTGATGGAGCGTGAAACGGCTAGTGCACTGGCGCTGCTTAACTCGGCAGATCAAATTCTGGTGACGGTTGCCGAACCAGGCTTGTTTGATGTGCGCGAAGCTCTGGCACGTGAAACGGCAGAATTACGGGGCATTGCACATCTTGATGTTGAGGGCATCTTCGTTAAATTGGCCGCACTGAGTGAGCAAGTTGAAGCGCTGGCGCTGTTAGCTCCGGATGTGGGCGCAGAAAATGAAGCGGTGCAACCTGTGCTGGCTGCCGAAGAGCAGAGTGTTTTGGATGCGGCGCTGGAACGTTTCGGCAGCATGGTAACTATTCGTCGTCGTGATGAGCCGTTGG
>Ga0209292_1000717_pt1 | contig 42563 bp, 40 predicted proteins | sample GOMGulsemesocosm_2_FD_184634 | JGI IMG/M metagenome (GOLD analysis project Ga0209292, IMG submission 184634) | Methane-oxidizing microbial communities from mesocosms in the Gulf of Mexico - GOM9C Gulf of Mexico (SPAdes) (version 2) | ecosystem: Environmental > Aquatic > Marine > Cold seeps...
AATGCACTTTGTACTGAGAGCAGCATTCTTTAGGAGAATAAATTATGAGTGAACAAATTGAATTACAAACGTCTGGCAACATGTGGAAAGTCCTAGTCAAGGTCGGTGATACGGTTAGCCAAGGCCAAGACCTATTTATTATGGAAGTAATGAAGATGGAAGTCCCCCATCAAGCAGGCATCAATGGCACAGTGGTGCAAGTCAATGTTAAAGAAGGAGAAGAGGGCTTAGATGCGGGCATGATTGCCATGGTAATTCAGTAGCTTTTTCTAATATTTATAGTGACTTATATCTGTGATAGCACGGATATAAGCCCAAACTAAAAGGTTTAATATGTGTATCAAATACAATGAGTTTTTCAGCCGTAATAAAACATGGGCAGAGCAAGTCAGCAGCGCTAACCCTGATTTTTTCAAGCAATTATCGAAGCACCATGAACCTGATTATCTTTGGTTAGGTTGCTCTGATAGCCGAGTCCCTGTGAATGAGATGCTAGGTATCTTACCCGGGGAAATTTTTGTTCATAGGAACATAGCGAATCAAGCGATTGAAACCGATCTGAGTTTTCGAGCCGTCTTAGAGTACGCGATTAAGCAATTGAATATAAAACACATTCTTGTTGTCGGTCATTATGCTTGTGGCGGTGTGACTGCGGCCCTCAATGGAAACAGAAATGGTATTGTCGATTTTTGGGTACAGGATATTTTTAAGTTAGTTTCAAACAAGCAAAGTGGGCTTCAAGAGAAGATGAGTGAAAAAGAGTGGCACGATTATATCTGTGAGCAAAATGTCATTCAGCAGGTCAATAACATCAATCAGATTCCTCTCGTTAGGGAGGCGAAAGAAAAATCAGGTCTCAGCGTCGCTGGCTGGATTTATAATATTAGAAACGGTCGATTATTCGATATCACGCCAAATTGAGCGTAAGACAAGATTTCGTATTTCTATTATTAACCGCATGGCTTGATGAATACAGCCCTTAAATTAAGAGACACCTCAACTCGATTTAAGGCCAGAAGTGTATTTCATACGGCAGAAATCAATGAATAATCTAGCTTCACGTGAAACACTTTTACTCTTTAACCAAATCAAGCCTGTATCCATTGTGGGAATGTCTTCAATAACAGGTCTAACCTCAATTCGATCCCCTTCCAGAGACCAAGGACGGTAGACCATATCCGACAAAATGGTAACACCCGCCCCAATGGCCACCATGTTTCTGACGGCCTCCACGGATTCAGTACGAAAGATAATATCGGGTTTCAATTTAAAGTCATTCCAATAACTGCTTGTGGTTTTTTCAGCTTCATCAATCAACAACTGGATATAACTCTCGTTGGCAATATCTTTTAGTGAAACAGACTCTTGCTGAATAAGAGGGTGGCTAGCAGATAACCAAAGGTGCCTTTGAGACTTTAGCAGGGTGACATTTTCAAAGGGGCCCGTTTCTTTGATATTGGAGGTAAGCACTATGCCGATATCAATTTGCTCTCTTTCAACCTTTCTTTCAATAACCACGCGGCTGTGTTCATGAAACTCAACATTAATATTTGGATAAGCACGACGAAAGGCTTCAAAAATATTAGAAAGAAAATAACCAGAGACAGTCACAGACGAAGCAATCACTAAGCTCCCCTCTGTTTCTGGTGAGTCTTGTCGAAAGTTATTTTTTGCCTCAGCAACGGCAGACAGGATTTTCTGAGCCGATTGCAAAAATCGATAACCCTCACAGGTTAAGCGCACCCCTGATTTATTTCTTTCGATTAAATCAGCGCCTAATATATGTTCTAGTTCTTTGATGGCTTCAGTAATGGAGGAGGGTGATATATTGACACTTGCTGCAGCATCCGCCAGCTTGTTCGTTTCAGAAACAGCAACAAAATACCTTAATTGGCGCAGGGTAAAAGACATAATTATTTTTCTATTTAAGTGATGCCCTAATTATATCTTAAATACTCTTAGAAACTGGTTATTAAATAGGCTTTTTCTCTCTATCAAGTGCTATCTCAGGTAAGCTACCGCCTCTTCATATCTTTCAGTTTCACCCGTGGCCTGAACCAAGATAGACGCACCATGTAAACTGGCTAACATCTGATTAGCCTTTTGTTTTGCTAGGCTTTCATTTGTGGCTTCTTCTAATAAGTAAACTTGTTCAATCCATTGCAATTTAATCAGATAAAATGCCGCAAGCTCTTGTTTTACTTCATCAGGTAACTGCTGAACATCCGTGGTTAACATGGTACATAAACTCATGTTTTGATTGTCTACTATCTTGTTTTTAAAGCCATCGATAAATCCATTTATCAGCTGTTTAGGCGTCGCTTCAATTTCTTCTAATTGTGGAAGCTCATTGGCGAAGCTTTCTTTATAGCGGCGCATAACACTCACAGCTAGATCCCCTTTGGTCGGAAAGTGATAGTGAACACTCGCACTCTTAATACCAATTTGAGCAGCAAGTTCACGAAAGCTAAACGCGCTATAACCCCCTTGAATAATTGCCTTTTCAGCTAGGTCCATTATCTGCGTTTTAGTGTCTTTCTTTTGACTCTTGTTCATAAGCGTCTATTACTCATTTAGGCTTTATTATTCTATCTATCTACTGATAGGTATTTTATTGACTATCGAAGAGGTTACAAGTTATATTTCACCTATCTACTGATAGATAAACAAGTCAGTTACCTTTTAGTTTAATTTTTAACGGTGGTGCTATGGCAGATTTCAACCCTGATTTTACCTATGATTTATTGGTTCTAGGTGGCGGGCCTGGTGGTTACAATGCCGCATTTAGGGCGGCTGATTTAGGCCTTAAAGTCGTACTTGTTGAAAAGTACGCAGAACTCGGCGGTGTTTGCTTGAACGTAGGTTGCATTCCCTCCAAAGCACTTTTACATGTGGCAGGTCAAATTAGAACAAACCAAGAGCCCACTCAATCTGGGGTCGAGTTTGGTGAGATTAAGGTCAACCTTGATAAGGTAAGGCAGTTCAAAACCAATACGGTTGCTGGCTTCACTTCTAATCTCGCAGCCATGGCCAAACAAAGGCAGGTTGCGGTATTGCAAGGTGAGGGACAGTTAACCAGTGCCGAAAGCTTAACTGTGATTAACTCACAGGGCAGGTTAGAGGTGTCTTTTAACAATGCCATTCTGGCAACAGGCTCAAGCAATATTCGTTTACCCTTTATACCGTATGAGGATAAACGCATTTTAAATTCTACCTCTGCTCTTGAACTTGAAAATATCCCAGAACGCTTACTGGTTCTCGGTGGCGGTATTATCGGTATGGAGATGGCCACGGTTTATCAGACTCTGGGGAGCCAGGTGACAGTAGCAGAAATGTCGAATCAAATTATGGCGGGTGCTGATAAAGATTTGGTCCGAGTATTTGAGCAGGCTAATAAAGGCCGTTTTAACATAATGACAAATACCCAGGTGACCAAGATTGAGAGTTTACCAGAGCACTTGTCAGTTGATTACAAGGATGCAAAAGGGGATTCACAGAATCTGTCCTTTGATGCCGTTCTCGTTGCTGTGGGTCGTAGCCCAAATGGCAAAAAAGCAGGTGTAGAAGAGATTGGCGTGCAACTTGATCAAAGAGGTTTTGTACTTATCGACGATCAGTGTCGTACTAACCTGTCTAATATCTTCGCTATTGGTGATTTAACCCATGGCCCAATGTTAGCTCACAAAGCGAGTCATCAGGCTCATATCGCAGCAGAGGTCGTCGCAGGCAAAGCGAGTTACTTCCAAGCTAAGGCGATTCCTGGTATTGCCTATACTTTCCCTGAAGTTGCTTGGGTTGGCATGACGGAACTAGAAGCTAAACAGCAAGCAAAAGAAAATGGCCTCGAATTTAAAGTGGCTAGTTTCCCTTGGAAGGCCAGTGCGAGAGCCATTGCCTCTGAGATAAATCATGGAAAAACAAAACTGATTTATGACACTAATACACAAAAACTTTTGGGCGCAGGGATAGTAGGGGAGCATGCAGGAGAGTTGTTAGGTGAACTTACTTTGGCACTCGAGTACGGTGCTGAGTTAGAAGATATCGCTTTGACTATTCACGCTCATCCTAGCTTACATGAATCTGTTGGATTGGCGGCAGAGTTAGGCGTAGGAAGCATTACCGATTTATTAAATCCAAATGCGGTAAAATTCTCAAAATAGTCTATGGCACTGGTTTTCAATAAAAGTAATTAGTTACTAACTAGTAAAATGGTTAAACGATTACACAAGATCATTTTGTTATTGCGTGTATTCATTAGGATAGAGGGAGTGCCTTGAGCATCGCATTAATCGGCTGACGATTTCGCTTCTATCCTAGCCTTAACATTTAGACCTATAAACCACACACTGAGGCGGCAGGGTTTAGTCGTATATCTGCCTAATGAATGACTATTGTGCAACTCGCGTCTCAGTATTTAATCAAGTTGCTGAGACGCGCTTGTCTCTTTCCAGTCTATCTAGTCTTCTGTCAGTTGCTGTTGTAAATACCAGTTTAAGATAATCGGCATCAGCTCTGAACCCGTGACAAGGAAGTGGCCATTCAACAAAGACTCTCTGGCATTGTATCTAAATGGCTCACCGTTAAAGCTCATCAGAACACCGCCAGCGGCTTCAACGACTGCTTGAGAAGCGGCAGTATCCCATTCACATGTGGGCCCTCTGCGCAGGTGTAAGTCAGCTTCTCCTTCTGCGATACGACAGGCTTTAATCGAGCTGCCTTTTGCAATTTCTTCTATGTGCTCATAATTTTCAAACAGAATGTCTTTTAACGAATCAGGAAGATTAGGACCATGACTTCGACTCGTCATGGCAATTAACGGGGATTTAGGGACTCTTACTTCTAATATCTGAGTCTCATCTTGAGTCCACTTAACTGCCACTTTTTCCATATCTTGCCAATCACCCGTGACACCAAAATAGCCTTCTTGAGTAACCGGTAAATAAACCATGCCTAAAATGCTTTTATGGTTTTCTACCAAGGCAATGTTAATGCTGAATTCACCATTACGTTTAATAAACTCCTTGGTGCCATCAAGCGGATCCACAACCCATAACATGGGCCATTTTTTACGCTCTTCATAAGGGATGACATTTTCTTCTGATAACACAGGAATATCTGGTGTGAGTTTATTCAGGCCTGCCACAATTATATTATGGGCGGCCATATCAGCAGCGGTTACAGGACTATCATCTGCCTTCTGCTCAATAGCAAAATCAGAGCCTTGATAGATTTCCATAATGGCATCCGCTGCTTCATGTATAATTTCTTGTAACGCTAGATAAAACGGGTGGCAAATTACATCCTGCATAAAGGCCTCAAATATCTTTCACATCAAATGCGTTTTTATTAAAAACAAAGCTTTAATATTACGCTGGGCTTAAATTAGATTATGTGGTCTATTTTAGACATCTGACAGCAAATACGACATTGCTGATATCAACCCTATTAGAGTGAATAACCATTGTATGAGTAAACCAGAAAAACAACCAAAATCACAAGCAGTTAGATTAGATAAATGGCTTTGGGCAGCACGTTTTTATAAAACCCGCTCTATTTGTAAGGATGCGATCGATGGTGGCAAGGTTTCTTACAATGGCAGTAAAGGCAAATCCAGTCGTAATGTCGAAGTTGGAGCCAGCATTACATTACGTCTTGGTTGGGAAGAGAAGACCTTGATCATAATGGCGATTAGCGGGCAAAGACGTGGTGCACCTGAAGCACAATTACTTTACCAAGAAACGCCTGAATCTATTGAAAAGCGAGAACGTCGCGCGCTTGAGCATAAATCGTTAGGGGGGCGCATTATGGCTGACCATAGGCCAAACAAAAAAGAACGTCGAGATATCAAACAACTGAAACATGAAATTTTCGGCGGAGAGTAACTAGATAAAACTAGCAGACCTTATTTTTAGATTTGCTAGTTTCATTTCAAATTATCAACAAGGTTTCTTAAGATTCTAACCTTGTGCTTAAGCGCCTTGCATAACCTGTCATTAATGGCACGAGTAGTTCTTCTAACTCTAACTGCATACATGCTTGCATAATCTCAGTGATATCCAAACTGAGTTCTCCTACTAGTTGATCTAATTCAAATTCATTTTTTTGACTAACATCCGTTAGTTTTTTGTCTATATAATCTAAAACGTCTAGCTCATTTCCGGTTAGTTTTTCTGTATCAAAAGGGTAGGGGATTAGCTTTACTATTTCCTCTGTTTCACGTGAAACACCGACTTGTCTCACGTGATTTTGTACTGGGTACAGATTATTGGCGTTGATAGAAATTCGATCATCACCTGTAGACGCCTTTTGAGCCAGAAGGTTTAAACTCGGAAATTCAGTTAAAATATCATCAACATGCGTAATTAATTTAGCCCCTTGTTTTATCAAATCCAAACAGGCTACTGAGGCTTTATCGCAGATTCTACCAGGGACAGCAAACACCTCTCTGTTATGCTGAAGTGCATAATTGGCACTGATCAAAGAGCCACTCTTAAAACCCGCTTCGACTACTATCACGCCTAAACTTAATCCACTAATAATGCGGTTTCTCGCAGGGAAGAGTCTCGCTTGAACATGTGTCTGTAAAGGGTACTCACTGATAAGACAACCTTGATTATCAATAATGGCATTGAATAAGGGTTTATTAATTTTGGGATAAAGGTTTAACAAGCCGGTCCCCATCACAGCAATGGTTCTTCCGCTTTTATCTAAAGCGCCTTTATGTGCTGCTGTGTCTATGCCAATCGCACCACCACTCACTAACGAAATATCGTGTTCTGCCAATTGTTGGGCAAAAGCAAATGCTGTATTGATACCATAAGGTGTGGCTTTTCTCGCACCCACCATAGCAAGTTTCGGTTGATGTAAACTTTCTAGCTGACCGATAACATATAAGAGTAATGGCGCGACGCTAATTTGAGCTAGCTCAGCCGGGTAAGCCGATTCAAATTTTATAATAAGATGATGCAGCGGACTTTCATCTAGCCAAGATAGGGTTAGCATGAGTTTTTTAGATACCTCATGAGAGATAAAACCTCGCCCTAAATACGCCATTGCCTCATTAGCCGTTTCCTTAGGCCACTTTAACTGAGTCAGTAACTCATAACTAATACTCTCCCTAAGAGAGTGAGAGGGTTGAGAGAGGTCTTGTTCAAGGGCTTGTAAATAGATCAACAACCTATCGAGTCTCGCTGGTCCCACTCCCTTAATAAAACTTAAGGTTAACCAATCTTGCTTTGACAATGACAAGCTCTGATCTAGATTTTGACTCTGCTGATTTTCCATTAAGCGCATTCCTTGCAGCTATATATCCTTTAAAAGGTAAAGGTATAATGGTTTTAATGATCACTTTTTATTATATATGAGGAGCAAAGCACTGCTCTATTAATCAACATGCGGTACAATATTGACAATACATTTCAACCTTATTCCGACTTATTTGAAACTATATTTTATGCATTACTAAAATGTAGCAGGAATAGAAAATTAACTTATTTATATACGGTAATTAATAATGGCTGTTCTACCTGTTCTTGAATATCCTGATCCACGTCTACGAACTATAGCCAAGCCAGTGACAGAGTTTAATGATGATCTACAACGCATGATAGATGACATGCTGGAAACCATGTACGATCAAAACGGTTTAGGTTTGGCTTCGACTCAAGTGGATTTTCATCAACGTCTTGTCGTGATGGATTTTTCTGAAGACAAAAGCGACCCTATGGTTTTCATTAACCCACGCTTCGAAGTACTTGATGATAGCCCCAATGAAGAACAAGAAGGCTGCTTATCTGTACCTGGTTTCTACGAACACATTTATCGCGCAGCGCGGGTAAAAGTGATTGCCCTAGATCGCCATGGAAACGAATTTGAAAAAAAGGTAAGTGATCTTCTAGCTGTTTGTGTACAGCATGAAATTGACCACCTTGATGGAAAACTAATGGTCGATTATTTATCACCATTAAAGCGTAACCGCATAAAAACTAAATTAGTTAAAAGCCAAAAGCGTATGCGCGATTAAGCATTATCGTCTTCGACGCTAAGCCATATCCCCCCATTTTTAAATCAGGCTACGGCCTGATTTTTATTGAACGAGCGAAAACATGCCTCTAAATAACACGCCATTAAAGATTGTCTTTGCGGGAACACCTGAGTTTGCAGCAGCAAGTTTAAGTGCATTAATTGATTCTGCCATTGAGCATAACCATGAGGTTGTCGCTGTTTATAGCCAACCAGATCGACCAGCAGGAAGAGGGCAAAAGCTAGTCGCTAGCCCAGTAAAACAATTAGCGTTAGAACATAATATTCCTGTATTCCAACCATTGAACTTTAAATTAGAAAGCGACCAACAAACGCTTGCTGATTTAGACGCCGACATTATGGTTGTTGCAGCATACGGCCTTATCTTGCCTAAAGTGGTATTAGAAATACCTAAACTAGGTTGTATCAATGTCCATGCCTCTCTATTACCAAGATGGCGAGGAGCGGCTCCTATTCATCGAGCCTTGATTGAAGGCGATAAGGAGACCGGCATTACGATAATGCAAATGGATGTGGGATTAGATACAGGAGATATGCTGAGTAAAGTGCATTGCGATATATTAGATCAAGATACATCCGCAGACTTACATGACAGATTAGCACCGCTAGGCGGCTCTCTTCTTATCGAAACCTTAGCCCAGATCAAGCAAGGCACTCATCAGCCAGAAGTACAAGATGATAGCCTAGCGAACTATGCGAGCAAGTTAACCAAACAAGAAGGTTTAATCGACTGGAATATCAATGCCACTGAGTTGGCTAGAAAGATCCGTGGCCTTTCACCTTGGCCAGGAAGCTACCTTGAAACTGAAAAAGGTAATATCAAGATACATAAAGCTAGCTTGCATAGCCAAGAGACGAATGCAGCGGCTCCTGGTACCGTAATTGAAATCAACAAAAATGAAGTTATCGTTGCGGCTCTTGAAGGCACAATCGCACTTCATAATGTTCAATTCCCTGGTGGCAAAAAGCTCGATATAAGGGACGCTCTTAACGGTAAGTTTAAAACTGCATTTGAATTAAATAAATTAATTGGCGCTTAATCACGTTTTTATGCGAGTAAGCCATAAGTGAATATTATGAATGAAAAAACAACTAGTGTAAGACTGGTCGCCATTAGAATATTAGAAAGCATTCTACTGAATAAAGGTTCTTTAAGTACGCAACTGTCACGTAAACAAAATGAAGTAAAAGCAGAACATATCCCTCAACTTAAAGAGATATGTTTTGGTGTAAGCAGGCAGTTTCCAAAACTAAACAGCTTCGCCCTATACATGCTAGAAAAGCCTTTCCAAGAAAAGGACCTTGATATCTATGCCGCTATCTTAATCGCGCTTTATCAAATTGATTACATGGATACACCTGAACATGCGGCAGTAAATGAAGCTGTTGAGAGTGCTAAATTAATTGGTAAGCCTTGGGCGGGCAAACTGGTTAATGCCATTTTAAGACGCTATTTAAGAGAAGCCGACGATATTAAGGCCGTCCTAAACGACATGCCATCTGTTGCGCATTCACATCCTAAATGGATTTTGAAACGCTTTAAAAAGCATTGGTCTAACGAGCTAGATCAAATTATTGAAGCAAATAATGCACGTCCGCCTATGTGTTTAAGGACAAATTTATCTCGTGTTTCACGTGAAACACAAATTCAAAAATTAGCCGATTTAGGTATAGAGTCAGAAGCAGGGCAGTTTTCTGAGTCAGCAATCTATTTAAAACAAGCGACATCAGTTCAATCTCTACCCGGATTTTTTGATGGCGATATGAGTGTTCAGGATGAAGCGGCCCAGCTAAGTGCAATGATATTGGCACCAAAAGAAGGAGAGCGAGTATTAGATGCTTGCGCAGCACCTGGTGGAAAAACAGGTCACTTATTAGAAAGTGCCGATATTGAATTAACAGCAATTGAGCTAGAGCCATGGCGTCTTGAAAAGATTGAAGAAAACTTAGAGCGACTTTCGTTTAATGCCCACTTAATTTGTGCTGATTCTGGCGATCTAGATGCTTGGTGGGACAAAACACCATTCGATAAAATCTTGTTAGATGTGCCTTGTTCTGCCACTGGTGTTATTCGTCGTAATCCTGATATCAAAATCAATCGTAAACCGGCTGATATTGATGAGCTTGTTGAGATTCAAAAGCAACTCATTAACAACATTTGGCTAACGCTAAAACCGGGAGGTCAACTCTTGTATGCCACCTGCTCTGTGATGCCAGAAGAGAATGAAAAGCAGATGGCTGACTTCCTCGAAGCAACACCTGATGCGCAAGAAATTTTGTTAGATGTTTGTTGGGGCAAGAAGGTAAGTCACGGTATACAGCTGCTACCCAATAAAAATAGTCATGATGGTTTTTATTACTGTTTGATCGAGAAGAAAGTACTTTAAAGCATTAAATAAAGCCTGTTTGCTCATCTGTTCTTATCAAGGCAGAGAGCAAACAGTTTCCAATCATAAACAAAAAATTCTCTATAACTACGCATTCAGACCCTATAGCGAATTAAGCTTTGGCTAATCAAAACTTTTCCTCATTAAAAGCCAATTGATAATGACTATTTAGCAGTTGAGAGTAATTTAATTAAGTTTATTTTGTTATTAGCATTAATTAATTAGCTCGACTTGTTTAAAATTAACACGACTTTTTCTTTTTAAAATAGGGCACAAGCCTTACCCCCATTGTTATCTATAAGTAACGTGGGCTGGGCTCAGGATAATTCATGAAAATCATCATATTAGGTGCAGGTCAAGTTGGTGCGACACTCGCAGAAAACTTAGCGAATGAAGATAATGACATTACCGTTGTTGATACAGACGATAAACGTCTGCGTGAATTACAAGATAGACTAGATATTCAAACGGTCGAGGGCAGTGCCTCTCACCCTGATGTGCTTGAACGCGCGGGGGGCGATGATGCGGATATGCTTATTGCAGTAACCAACCAAGATGAAATCAATATGGTTGCATGTCAGATCGCTGAGACCCTCTTTAAAACACCGACGAAAATAGGCCGTGTAAGATCTAACGCCTATGCCAGTAGACCCGAAATATATGGCTACAATGGTTTACCTATTGATGTGCGAATTAGTCCAGAAAAAGAAGTAACACGTCATATCAAACGCCTTATTCAATACCCTGGCGCATTACAAGTAATGGAGTTTGCAGACGGTAAAGTTCAGCTTGTTGTGGTCCGTGCCGAAGTAGGAGGGCCTTTAATCGACCAGCCTATTAGCTTCCTGAAAGAACACATGCCATCGATTCAAACTCGTATTGCCGCAATTTATCGTGATGGACAATCGATTCAACCGGCAGGCAGCACTCATATCAGAGCCAATGATGAGGTCTTCTTTTTGACAGCTCAACGTGATGTGTTAGATGTTATGAGTGAATTAAGGCGCCTGGATAATCCTTATCGCCGTATTATGATTGCCGGCGGCGGTAACATAGGTGAACGCTTAGCTCAAAGTTTAGAAGATGAATACAGGGTTAAGATTATAGAGCGGGGATTACCACGATGCCGCTTTCTTTCTGAAAACCTAAACAACACCATAGTATTGCATGGTGATGCCTCTAAACAGGAATTATTGTTAGAAGAAAATATCGAATCGACCGATGTATTTTGTGCGCTAACCAATAACGATGAAGCCAATATCATGTCCTCTATGCTGGCTAAACGCTTAGGGGTTCGTACTGTGATGACCATTATTAATAACCCAGCCTATGTCGATATAGTACAAGACGACATGATTGATATTGTTATTTCACCTCAACATATGACCATCAGTACCTTGTTATCCTTTATTCGTCGTGGCGATGTGGTAAATGTTCACTCACTCAGAAAAGGCGCAGCAGAAGCATTAGAAGCCGTTGCCCATGGTGATTTTAAATCGTCAAAGGTGGTCGGGCGTACTATAGCAAAAATCAATTTGCCTGAAGGTGCCACCATAGGTGCTGTGGTACGAGGTGAAGAGGTGTTAATTGCGACTGGTGAGTTAATGATACAAGCAGAAGACCATGTCATCATTTTTGTATCCAATAAAAAGCAAATACCAGCAGTCGAGCAATTATTTCAAGTTGGCTTATCCTTCTTTTAATAGAAGTATCAAAAATCACCTCGTTAGCTAAGTAGAACAATTACTTAGAGTATCGATTTTTAGTATTAATAAGCGTCTATATTAGGAAGGCAAATGCACATCAAGGTCATATTTCGCGTCATTGGCATTTTGGTTATGGTCTTCAGCTTGACCTTGATTCCCCCTTTAATCGTTTCTCTTATCTACCAAGATGGCGATACCCATGCTTTTTTATATGCTTTGCTTATCAACCTGATTGGCGGCTTCAGTATGTGGCTTCCGTTTAGAGGGCACCGTAAAGAACTTAGAATTCGAGATGGCTTTATCATCACAGTTTTATTCTGGTCTGTGCTTGGCTTATTTGGTTCTGTGCCCTTTATGTTGATTGACTCGCCAGCCTTGTCTTTCACAGATGCATTATTTGAATCTATCTCAGGTCTAACCACAACAGGGGCGACCATACTCACTGGCATAGATGAAATGCCCCATGCCTTACTTTTTTACCGCCAACAATTACAGTGGTTAGGTGGTATGGGTATCATTGTATTAGCGGTCGCTATCATGCCTATGTTAGGTGTGGGTGGCATGCAGCTTTACCGTGCAGAAACACCCGGTCCCGTTAAAGATTCTAAGTTAACACCTAGAATCGCTGAAACAGCAAAAGCACTTTGGTACATATATGCTTCATTAACCCTAGTATGTGCCCTGGGCTTTTGGGCCGCGGGTATGAGTTTGTTCGACGCTATTTGCCATAGTTTCTCCACCGTCGCTATTGGTGGTTTCTCTACCCATGATGCCAGCATAGGGTATTATAATAGCCCTATCATAGAGTCCATCACTGTGATCTTTATGATCATTTCAGCACTCAATTTTGGCCTTCATTTTTATGCTTGGCGCAATCGCTCTATCCTGCATTATTTTAATGACTCAGAAGTGAAGTTTTTTGGCTTTATCTTACTTTGCACCATTACGATTACCACACTCGTACTGGCCATGACCTCCAGCTATGAGTGGTCCACCTCATTTAGGTACGCCATGTTTGAAAGTGTTTCCATCGCCACCACAACAGGCTTTGGTACTCAGGACTTTTCGAGTTGGCCTAATACCTTACCCTTCTTATTAATAGTCACCTCTTTTGCCGGTGGCTGTGCAAGCTCAACCGGTGGTGGTATGAAGGTGATTCGAATCCTACTCATTCTGAAACAAGGGTTTCGTGAGATCCAACGTTTAATACACCCTAATGCCATCATTCCCGTTAAGCTTGGGGGCAAGGCAATCCATGAAAGGGTTATTTCAGCAGTATGGGGCTTCTTCTCAGCTTATTTACTGGTTTATGTTGTGCTTATGATAGGGCTAATGTCGACAGGCTTAGATCAACTCACAGCCTGGTCCGCAGTAGCAGCAACCCTTAATAACCTAGGTCCTGGTTTAGGGGAAGTCGCGGCAAATTTCAGCTCTATCAGTGATCCTGCAAAATGGATGTTATGCTTCTCAATGCTACTTGGGCGTTTAGAAGTATTCACTCTGCTGGTTCTATTTACCCCCATGTTTTGGCAAAGGTAGAGGTGATAAATGACTCCCGCTTGTAATTTATTAAAGAAAAAGAGAATCTCTTACACCCTGCATGAATATGAACATGAGGCCCAGTGCACTCAGTTTGGTTTAGAGGCGGCAAGTAAATTAAAACTTGATCCCGCCAGTGTTTTTAAAACCCTGATGGTCAGTGATGGTAAAAGCCTTTTTGTGGCTATTATTCCTGTCACGCATACCCTTAGTCTAAAAAAAGCAGCGGCCCATTTCGGGGTGAAAAAACTGGCTATGGCTGAGCTTAATACCGCTCAAAAAAGTAGTGGTTATCTAGTTGGGGGCATTAGTCCCATAGCACAAAAAAAAGCCCTGATAACAGCAGTTGATATAACAGCTCAAGCGTTAGTGAGTATTTACGTTAGTGGCGGCAAGCGTGGCTTGGATATTGGCCTTAAGCCAACTGACTTAATCGCGGCTTGCGGGCGAGCTCAGTTTGCAGACTTAAGAGATGATTAGGGTAAAATAAAATCACAAAAAAGGCGCATCTGTGATGCGCCTTTTTTGTTTAAATTTATCACCCTAGCAAATGTTATTAACCTCTTGGGTAAAGAGACTTTCCATCGGGCTGTTTCTTAAAACGTTTATATTCCCACTGATATTGATCAGGATATCGGTCGACTATTTTTTCGATCGATAGGTTCATTGACGCCACAGATTCTTCTATCACATCAGAATAGAAAGCCTCGTCCACGGGCTCCATTATCACTTCATAACCACCCTTGACCCTTAGAGCAGCTCCGATAAATACCTTAGCACTGGTTTTATTCGCTAGCTGTGAAGCTAATGTCATACTGTAGGCCTGTTGCTTATAAAAGGGCACATAAACACCACCACCAGCTTGTGGGCATTGATCAGGCAAAATACCCACAAGGCCGCTTTTTTTAAGGGCCTTCATTAACTGCATCACACCTTTTCGGTTGGTCGGTGCCAATTCAGAGCCAGCACTTTCTCGTGCTTTACGAATAAAACTGTCTAGTTTTTCTGAGTTTTTAATAGGTCGGTACATAACCGTTAATGGTCTAAATTGGGATAAATAATAATTCATCATCTCCCAATGCCCTAAATGTGGTGCTAATATCAAAACACCGTTTTCTGCTTTCACTGCCGCTTCAAAAGCTGTGTTATCTATATTACCTTGATTCAAAAGTGTTATTAATTGTGCTTTCGATTTAGTCCAAACATGACTCATTTCGAGTGCTGTTTGGCCCATATGTTCTAACCTTTTATTGCGAATAATTAACCGTTCAGCATCCGTTTTATCAGGTAAACAAAGCTTTAAATTGATATCGATAGCCTTTACGGTTCGGCGGTTTCGTTTAACAATAGTCCGTCCAAAAAAAGCACCAAGTGAACGCACCATAGAAAAGGGTAAACACCCTAACAGACGCAATAGGGTTATAAAAATTAAGCCAAGCTGATTATTCATAAAGTCCAATTTTGAAAAGCTGACATTACCCATAATGTATAGAGGTAATAATTCGGTTAATAATATTTTCGATCATTGTAAAAGATTCTCAATACTTCTGCTTGTGTTTATAAGAGGAAAGGCTTCAGCAAAATATGTGAAGTTTATAAGCTTGCTGTTCCGTATCACAGAATAATCAAAGAGCCTTATATCGTATTCATTGACACTTCCAATAAATATAACTATCAGTAAACAGATTAAACCTAAAACAAAGGTTATTAACCTAGTTTCAAAAAACTTATAATATCCCAACTCAATAGCCTGGATAGAAGCATGACTCAAATTAAACCCATCATTTTGCTCGATCGAGACGGTGTAATTAACCAAGACTCAGATCAATATGTGAAATCTCTAGATGAATGGATCCCTATCGCAGGCAGTATTAAATCCATTGCAGCCTTATCAAAAGCGGGCTTTCAAGTTTATATAGTGACGAATCAATCCGGAATTGCCCGTGGTTATTATGATATTGCCACTCTGGATGCTATGCACGATAAGATGACTCAATTAGTCGAAGCTGAGGGTGGCGTCATCTCAGGGATACAATATTGCCCTCACGGCCCTGATGACAAGTGCAATTGCAGAAAACCAAAAACAGGCATGATTGAATCAATCGAAGCCGAACTTGGAATTAGCTTTGAAACCACACCTGCAATTATGGTGGGAGATTCAAAGCGAGATCTAGAAGCAGGCAATGCTAGAGGGTGCCAAGCCGCGCTGGTATTAACAGGAAAGGGCAGAGACACTCAATATAAAGAGATTGAGTGCCACTTTAAAGTGTATACCGATCTTGCTGCTTTCACTTTAGCAACCTTATACCAGTACAGTTAGTCTCACTTTATTATTTCGGTTACAAAAGAGGGCGGTATATCACACTGTCCCTCTATCCCTCTAATCACCGAGGTACGGCATAATTTGCGCCATAGTCTGTGCGACATAGTTTTCTTTCTCACCAACAGGGGCAACATAATCTATCGCATTTTTCATCGCTTCGACCCCTTCTAAACGTGCAATGACCCAAGCAGCAAGATATTGAGATGCCAAGCAACCTCCCGCTGTTGCTAAGTTTTTGTTTGCGTAAAATGCTTGATTTAGCACTTTAACACCAGCCTCTTGTACCCAAGGTTTAGTCGTTAAATCGGTACAGGCAGGTATCTCATTAAGTAGGCCCAACTTGGCTAGAATCAATGCCCCAGAACATTGGGCGCCTATCAACTGACGACTAGGGTCTAACGTGAGCTGAGACATGATGTCGTCATCTGCGGCGACATCACGCGTTTTCATGCCACTGCCCACTAATACAACATCGGCTTCACAGGCCTGAGATAAATCGATTTGCCTTTCAATCACTAAGCCGTTCATCGATCTAACCTGCGGGCTTGGGCTGGCTATCGAGACTCGCCAATCAGCTTTTTTGATTCGATTTAAAATGCCATAGGCGATAAAGGAATCGAGTTCATTAAAGCCATCGAAGGTAAGAATTGAAATATGCATAGTCTGTTTTCCAAAATAGTTTTGCTTGTTGGTATTCATACTAATATCTATGATCATGACAATAAAATAATTGTCATGGATACAATTCAATGAACACTTCCCGATATAAAAACATACTTGATAGGCTTGCTGAAGAGATTCGTACGGGAAAGTACCTGCCAGGTCATAAGCTAATCACCCATAGACAGTTAGCATTACAAGAAGGCATTGCTCTTGTCACTGCCTCTAGGGTATATGCCGAGTTAGAAAAAATGGGATTAATCAGTAGCGAAATAGGAAGAGGCACCTTTGTTAAAGAGACGCGAGTTCCCCTTGGTCATGGCATTGATCAAACCTCAACGTTAGAAGGCATGCAGGATCTTAACTTCAACTCACCATTATTAAACAAACAAAGCAAAATGCTACGTGATGCGTTAAGAAAATTAAGTCACTCGGGGGACATAGAGTCACTATTAGACTATCAGCCCCATGCAGGACGCAAACATGAAAAAGAGATCATTAAAGATTACTTAATTGAGAAGGGCTTATCCGCTGACGCTGAGCAAATTTTGATTGTTAGTGGCGCTCAACAAGGACTCGCCGTGAGTGTGATGTCATTGTTAAAAGCCGGTGATATTGTTGCCGTAGATGCTTTAACTTACCCGGGCTTTAAAGTATTAGCTGAGGTTCAAGGTCTAGAACTGATTGCCATTCCTTATACTAAAGAAGGCACAGACCTAAAAGCATTAGAACAAATGTGCCATGACCGTCACGTACGAGCTGTCTATTGCATGCCGACACTGCACAATCCATTAGGCTGGGTTATGAGTCTAGAACAAAGAGAGAAGCTCATCGCCATTGCAAGGAAGCATGAACTCATCATATTAGAAGATGCCGCTTATAGTTTTCTGGTCGAAAACCCACCACCTGCTATAGCGACGTTAGCCCCAGATATTACGCTTTATGTTTCAGGTTTTTCGAAAAGTATTGCGACAGGTTTAAGGGTAGGCCTGATCTTGTCACCCTTAAAATGGGTGCCTCTTTTACAAAGAACCATTAGGGCGACCACCTGGAATACTGCCGCCCTGTTAACCGCTTTGACATGCCAGTGGATTGAAGATGGAAGCATAAGCATGCTGGAAAGAGAAAAACGTCAGGATGCCATGGCGAGACAGAAGCTTGCTAGAAAAGTATTTTATGATATGGACTATTCAAGTCATGATAACGCATACTTTTTATGGCTACCTTTGCCTGAGGAGGTAAGAACAGACCAACTCATTGTCAGTTTATTAGAACAAAATATTTCTATTTCTGGTGCAGAACCTTACGTAACAACAGGCCATATTCCCCATGCGATTCGGCTGGCTTTAGCGTCAATACCGTTCGCTTCTTTAGAAGAAACCTTAATCAAGGTTAAAGCAAGTATTGAATACCATGCCTATGGAAAGGCCCCTTAATAGGCAAAAAAAAGCAGCCTATCGGCTGCTTTTTTTATTTCATTACAAGCGGCTAAATTAAACGTCTAAGTTAGCAACCGATAACGCATTATCTTGGATAAAGTTACGTCTAGGCTCAACTTCATCACCCATTAGGGTGGTAAACATTTGATCCGCAGCAATCGCATCATCAATGGTCACTTGCAGCATACGGCGAGCTTCAGGGTCCATTGTCGTTTCCCACAATTGCTCAGGGTTCATCTCACCCAATCCTTTATAACGCTGGATTGCCATGCCACGGGAAGCTTCTTTCATCAACCAGGCTTTCATCTCTTCAACATTATCAACATGCTGAGTACGTTCACCACGCTTAACAAAGGAATCTTCAGTAAACATACCGTTAATCAGATCAGACATAGCAATCATACGTTTGTATTCAGCTGACGCAAAGAAAGTCTGCTCAAAGCGATAATGATTAGCAACACCATGGGACATGATTTCTACCGCGGGTAGATAGTGTCCACGCTCATCATCATGATCAACTTTGAACTCAAAACGGAAACCGGTTCGAACATCTTGCGGCATCATAGCTTTAAGTTCATCTAACCAAGCGCTGACTTTAGCTTCGTCTAGCAAGTCATCAGGCGTTAATGCAGAACAATACATGAGTTTGTTCATTACATCGGTAGGATAAACACGAGACATACGCTCTATATCGTCAGAAATCTCGATATAGTCATGCATTATTTTAGATAGGGCTTCACCTTGAATACCCGGTGCTTGATCATTCACAAACATTTGAGCACCAGAAAGCGCAACTTCAATTAAATGCTGCTCTAATGCCGCTTCATCTTTAAGGTATTGCTCTTGTTTGCCGCGGGCAATCTTAAACAAAGGTGGTTGAGCAATAAAGATGTGGCCACGCTCAATCACTTCAGGCATTTGACGGAAGAAAAAGGTTAACAATAAAGTACGAATGTGAGATCCATCCACGTCCGCATCTGTCATGATAACTATGCTGTGATAACGTAACTTCTCGATGTTAAATTCATCACGCCCAATACCACAACCTAGCGCCGTAATAAGTGTGCCAACCTCAACAGAGGATAGCATCTTATCAAAACGGGCTTTTTCGACGTTCAATATTTTACCTTTAAGCGGTAAGATAGCTTGCGTACGACGATCGCGGCCTTGTTTAGCAGAACCACCCGCAGAGTCACCCTCCACTAGGTATAGTTCAGAAAGTGCTGGGTCTTTTTCTTGGCAATCTGACAATTTACCCGGTAAACCCGCAATATCCAAAGCGCCCTTACGACGGGTTAAATCACGTGCGCGACGAGCCGCTTCACGAGCACGGGCAGCATCGATCATTTTATTAACAATAATTTTCGCTTCGCCCGGAGACTCTAAAAGGTACTCGTTTAAACGACGACTCATTTCTTGTTCTACAGCCGTTTTAACTTCTGAAGAAACTAACTTGTCTTTCGTTTGAGAAGAGAACTTAGGGTCTGGTACTTTAACAGAAACAATGGCAGTCAAACCTTCACGGGAATCATCACCGGTTGTGGCCACCTTATTCTTCTTAGCTAAGCCTTCTTTTTCAATAAAGGTATTAAGAGTACGGGTTAAGCCTGCACGGAAACCTGCAAGGTGAGCACCACCATCCCTTTGTGGGATATTGTTGGTATAGCAGTAAATGTTTTCCTGGAAACCTTCATTCCACTGCAAAGCCACTTCCACAGCGATACCATCGTCTAGGTCATCACGTTGACAGATGAAGTGAAATATTTGGTTAATTGGCGTTTTATTGGTATTCAAATGCTCAACAAATGAACGTAGACCACCCGTGTAATTAAATGCCTCTTCTTGACCGCTGCGCTCATCTTTTAAGTTAATTGATACGCCAGAGTTCAAGAAAGATAGCTCACGTAAACGTTTTGCTAAAATATCATAGAAAAATTTAATATTGCTGAATGTGTCTGCAGAAGGCTTAAAGTGTACTTGCGTACCATTAGCGCCAGCTTCGCCGATTTCTGCAATCGGTGCTAATGGATCACCGTGAGCATAATGTTGCTCATAAAGCTTGCCATCTTTTCGGATGGTCAATGTCAGGCTTTCAGATAGGGCGTTTACAACAGAGACACCCACACCATGTAAACCACCAGATACTTTATAAGAGTTATCATCGAATTTACCACCGGCGTGAAGGACAGTCATGATGACTTCGGCTGCTGATATTTTTTCTTCAGGGTGTATTTCAACGGGTATACCACGACCATTATCGGACACAGTAATAGATTCATCTGGATGGATGGTTACAAAGATAGCATCGCAATGGCCTGCTAACGCTTCATCAATAGAGTTATCCACCACCTCAAATACCATGTGATGTAAGCCGGTACCGTCATCCGTATCGCCAATATACATTCCCGGGCGTTTACGTACTGCATCAAGGCCTTTTAGAACCTTAATACTGGATGAATCGTAATTATTTTCGCTCATTTAACTCTCCTGCAAAGCATCACTCGGATAATGGGACAATTCGCCTGCTTTCATTTCAAAATGACGAACGTCGGTCGTCTCAGACCAGTCGTAATCCATTATTTCTGGTCCGACACTTGTAATAAAAATTTGGCTGTTTAGCGCTTCTAATAATTGACAGAGTTTGCCTCTGTGTTCCTTGTCTAGCTCAGCTGGTAAATCATCTACCAGAAATACAATTGAGCGTCCTGATTCAATTAACAACTTGCCTTGGGCTATTTTTAAGGCTGATACGACTAGTTTTTGTTGTCCACGAGAGAGGGCATCAAGGGCATCACCAGTGGGTGTTTTAACTCTCAAATCAGCTCTTTGAGGTCCGGTATTTGAATATCCAGACTCAATATCTCGTTGACGACTCGCATCGACCGCTTGGGCTAATGTTTTCTGCGCGTCCCAACCTTGGTATAGCTGCAGATTAACCTCAAGCCCTGAATTTAAGCTTAATAAAACCTCTTTAAAAACAGGAATTAAGCGATCTAGATAATCATGTCTATACTGATTAACCTCAGCGCCTAATCGAATCAACTCTTGATCAAATGCTAGCAATAATTTATCAGATATTTTACCACGTCTGAGTAAGGAATTGCGCTGTTTTAATGCTTTTTGCCAGCCTCTCCATGCATTTATAAATGCGGGTACATGGTGAAACACGCCCCAATCAATAAACTGCCGTCTAATCTTAGGTGAGCCTTCTAATAAACGAAATGCATCTGGATTGATTAGCTGTACAGGTAATGCCTGAGTGAGTTCAACCAGAGACTGAATTTTTTGCCCAGAAATACGGGCGTCGAGACCACCATCTAACTGGCGTTTTAAGCCTATTGGTTGAGGTATTTGGGCTAAACCTGTATCGCTTTCAATTAAACCAAAAATAACGCATTCAGATGTCTCTTTTTGAATATAGGTTTTATGTTTATGGCTACGAAAAGAGCGACCTAAGGATAAGAGATGTATGGCTTCGAGAATTGAGGTTTTTCCGCTGCCATTAGCACCAGAAATTAAATTTATTTGAGGGGATGGTTGAAAGCGGACCTTGGATAAGTTTCTTAACTGGGAAATGTCCAAGCGTTGCAGGGGCATAAAAACAGACCTTATGAGATAGCATTCAATGCCAAGCTAAGTACAAAGCTTGGCATTGAATAAATACCATTACAGACGCATTGGCATCACGACATATTGAGCCGCATGGCTATCAGACTCTTCAACTAACGCACTAGCCGTCGCATCATTCAAAGAAATTCTCACTTCTTGACTGTTTACCACTCCTAATACATCTAAAAGGTAACTAACGTTGAAGCCGACTTCTAGGTTTTCACCTTGATATTGAACCAATACGGATTCTTCCGCTTCTTCTTGCTCTGGGTTATTAGCAAAAACTTGCAACATACCATTAGCCAGAATTAAACGAACACCACGATACTTTTCATTAGATAATATCGAAGCGCGTAGAAATACTTGACGTAGTTCAAGGCGATCAGCAATGATTATTTTGTCATTATTACGCGGGATAACCCTATGATAATCAGGGAATTTACCTTCCACTAATTTAGACGTAAAAATATAATCAGCGACTTTTGCACGAATATGGTTTGAGCCTATTTGTAGCTCAACTGTCTCATCAGAATCGCTCAATAGACGATTCAATTCCAAAACACCTTTGCGTGGTACGATAACCTGAGTCAAATCACCCGATACTTGCGCATCTTCGATTGCTGTCGCAAGTCGGTGTCCGTCAGTCGCCACAACGCGTAATTGGCCATCAGCAACTTCAAACAGCATACCGTTTAAATAATAACGAACATCTTGGTTTGCCATAGCAAAGCCTGTTCGTTCAATCAATCGGCGTACACTGTTTTGTGCTACAACCACGCTTAAGTCACCTTGCATATCCTGGATATTAGGAAACTCATCAGCCGGTAAGGTTGATAGGGTAAAGCGTGAACGTCCTGAACGAATAACCGCACGAGTATCGTCAACAGTTAGTTCGATCACAGCGCTGTCAGGTAAACTCTTACAAATATCCATCAGCTTACGAGCAGGTACTGTAATGCGACCTTCCTGGCATTCATCCAATGCAATATGGCCAACCAATTCAACTTCTAAATCAGAGCCTGTTAGCGTTAATATATTATCTTTAACTTCTAACAATACATTTGCCAGTACTGGCATCGTTTGCTTACGCTCAACCACACCCGCAACAAGTTGAAGTGGTTTTAGAAGAGCCTCGCGGACAACTGAAAATTTCATTATTTTCCTCGTATTTATCAATCACGACCTTAGGTCGTCAAAATTCGCATAAGCTGCTTATAATCTTCACGAATATCTGAATCCGTATCCTGTAGTTCTTTGATCTTACGAATCGCATGAAGTGCCGTTGTATGATCACGACCACCAAAAGCGTCACCAATTTCTGGCAAGCTATGATTAGTCAATTCTTTCGCTAGTGACATAGCGACTTGTCTTGGACGCGCAATCGAACGATTACGACGCTTAGACAGTAGGTCACTTATCTTTATTTTGTAATATTCAGCCACAATACGCTGGATATTATCTATGTTTACCAATTTATCTTGCAGAGCAAGTAAATCCTTTAAAGACTCTCTTACAAAATCCGGTGTGATAGCACGACCGGTAAAATGAGAGTTAGCAATAACACGCTTTAAGGCACCTTCAAGTTCACGTACGTTCGAGCGAATTTTTTGAGCAATAAAGAAAGCTGAATCATAAGATAATTTAATATTACTTTCATTAGCCTTATTCATCAAAATAGCAACCCGAGTTTCTAACTCTGGCGGCTCTATTGCGACGGTTAAACCCCAACCAAAGCGAGATTTAAGCCTATCTTCTAAGCCTTTAATTTCTTTTGGATAACGGTCACACGTCAGAATCATCTGCTGACCACCCTCTAATAAAGCATTAAAGGTATGGAAAAACTCTTCTTGGGTTCTGTCTTTACCGGCAAAAAATTGAATATCATCAATTAACAAAGCATCAACAGAGCGATAATAACGTTTAAAGTCATTAATCGCATTAAGCTGCAATGCCTTTACCATATCTGCGACAAAACGCTCCGAATGCAAATATACGACTTTCGCATTAGGGTTATGGCGCATTAACTCGGTACCCACAGCTTGCATTAAGTGAGTTTTACCTAGACCAACGCCACCATAAATAAATAAAGGGTTATAAGCACCACCTGGGTTCTCAGCAACTTGTAACGCGGCGGCGTGGGCCAGTTGGTTAGATTTACCTTCTATAAAGTTATCAAAGGTAAATGACTTATTAAGGTTAGCGCCATGATTAATGCCCCCTTCTACATCAACTTTTCGGTTTGATGCCGGAGATAAAGGTAACTGACCTTGTCGATAAGGCTCTAGATCACCAATTAAACCACTATCAGATAACTTTAGCGGTGCTTCAAATTCTAAGTCAGCATGCTTTTCAGTGCTATCTTCCATCAAGCTAAAACCTGGGCGATAAATCACATCACCTAACCTATCTTCAATCACAGGAGCGGTAACGGTTTCAATAATAGGGGAAGGCGCTGGTGGCCGACTAGGTTTGGCCAAATGCGGAGAACGCACAATAAAAGATAAAACAGGGGTAGGCTCGCTACCAGCAAACTCAGTTAATAGTTCTTTAATGCGAGTTTGATATTTATTACTCACCCAATCTAATACAAATCGATTCGGGGCTGACAGGATTAAATCGCCATTTGAGTTCACTTCAGCATTAAGAGGACGAATCCAAGTATTAAACTGTTGCGCTGAAAACTCATCTTGTAATCGCTTTTGGCAAAGATCCCAATACTCCAACGACACTAACTTTTACTCCTGCTGGACAAATAAAAAACAATTAAGCGCGAAATTCTAACGCTAAGAGCATTACTTATCCACAAAAAGATGAAATTTTGTTAAGAATACACAGAAAATAAGTAAACTGACTAAAAATGTTAATAACAGGTGTGGTTATTAACAGCGTAAAATAAAAACATTCATTTGTGGATAAAACAGCCAGTTATCAACATGAAAATAATCGTTTGTTAGTAACTTTATTCACAGGATTTTGTGGTTTTAATTTTTTGATTTTATTCACAATTCTTATTTATGCTTTACTGCCTGTGTATAGTTTTTATGAATTTACATTTTTTTAATCCACATGATCCATAAAGCCTGTTGATAAATTGTTAACCTATTATTTATTTATTATTTTTTTTTATTGGCGCTTAAATGATTGAATTCACAGTAAAACTCCAATAAAATTCGCCGCCTGATTTTGAATCAAAATGAAGAGGCTTGGCTAAGGCTAACCCTCAAAACTGAAACACTGCTTAAGTAGTGAGAGAAAGAAAATGAAAAGAACTTTTCAACCTAGCGTTCTAAAACGTAAACGTAACCACGGTTTCCGTGCCCGCATGGCAACTAAAGGCGGTCGTGCTGTACTAACACGTCGTCGTGCTCGTGGTCGTAAGTCTCTAAGCGCATAAGCCGTTTATGACAGACTTTTGTTTTCCCCGGCAGGTCAGATTACTGACAGCTGGGGATTATCAAACCGTATTTAATCACACCTCTTGTAAAGTCTTTGCTGGCGAATTTCTTCTATTAGCCGTAAAAAGAGATGACGACCTATCTAGGTTGGGTCTCATTGTTGCTAAGAAAAATGAAAAACGAGCAGTAGGACGAAACCGCATCAAACGACTGGTTCGGGATTCTTTCCGTCACCATAAAGTCGAGCTCGCTGGATTTGACGTTGTCTTTCTAGCACGCCAAGGAATTAAAGAGTTAGATAACCCAACTTTGTCAAAACGAATCGATAAAGCATGGCATCAACTTATTAAAAGGTCTAAAAAAGCCAATAATCAGCCAAAAGACACTAAAGCCAAACAGAAATAGGCTGAAAAAAGCTTGAAAGGCTGGTTTAATAACGCCAGTTTTTTCGTGAAGCTTTTGTCTGACATACGCTACCTACATTGGCAGGATGTGAAAGTCGTGAGTTTCAGGGCTTAGCCCTTCTTTTAACCATACAATATTAGTTGAATACCATGGATTTCAGACGTTATTTTTTATGGGGTGCACTTTTTGTTGTTGGCTACATGCTGTTTTTACAGTGGAACCAAGACTATGGTTCTGTGGCGACAAGTAATGCTGCTCAAACAACCCAAACACAAGCTTCTAACAATACTGACATACCTTCAACGGTTGTAGCGCCTGCTGCTGCCAATGATATTGTGGTCAACTCTCAGCAGCCAGCCTCTGAAACACTTATCCAAGTTGTTACCGATGCATTGATTGTTTCAATCGATCCAACTGGCGGCGATATTGTGAAGGCATCTTTGCCTAACTACAAAAAAGCACAAGCATCTAACGAACCTTTTGTTTTATTAGACAATGGCATTGAGCGTACTTATGTCACTCAAAGTGGTCTTGTCGGTCCAAATGGTCCTGACGCAAACAAAGATGGACGTCCTGTTTATCGTACTGATCAAAAGCAATATCGATTGGGTGATGGTGAAGACAGCCTAGCGGTTAACCTTTACTTTACCGATGCACAAGGTGTTCAGTATACAAAAACCTATACCTTCACACGTGGTCAGTACTCAGTACGTCAACAAATCACGGTTGATAACAATAGTAATATGCCATGGCAAGGTAATCTGTTTGCACAAATTAAACGTGACAACACAGAAGATCCAAGTGCCTCAAGTGGCATGGGTCTACAGCCTTACCTAGGTGGTGCTATTTCGACAGAAACAACACCTTATTCCAAGGTTAGTTTCTCTGATATGGCAGAAAGCCCAACTAAAGTTACCGCAACGGGTGGCTGGGTAGCGATACTACAACATTATTTTGTCAGTGCCTGGGTACCTGATAATAGCCATAAAGCAACCTTGTATACGCGTCAAAAAGGTGACTTCAATATCATAGGGTTTACCGGCTCTAGTGTAGAAATAGCTGCTGGAACTCAAGGTACTTTAAGCTCAACACTGTATATTGGTCCTAAATTACAGGATCAATTAGGTGAAACGGCAACGAACCTAGAATTAACCGTCGATTACGGTTGGTTATGGTGGTTAGCACAACCACTATTCTGGCTATTAACTATGATCCAGTCCTTCGTTGTGAACTGGGGTGTCGCGATTATTCTTGTGGTTGTTGTGGTAAAAGCCTTGTTCTTCAAGCTTTCCGCTGCAAGTTACCGTTCAATGGCGAAAATGCGTAAATTTGGTCCTGAGCTAGCTCGTTTACGAGAACAGCATGGTGATGATAGACAGAAGATGTCTGCTTCCATGATGGAGCTCTATAAGAAAGAGAAGATAAACCCGCTCGGTGGTTGTTTACCTATCTTGGTTCAGATGCCTGTGTTCTTATCCTTATACTGGGTATTGATGGAAAGTGTGGAACTACGTCACGCTCCTTTCATGCTTTGGATTAATGATCTATCAGCAATGGACCCTTATTTCGTACTGCCAATCCTTATGGGTATCAGTATGTTAGGTCAACAAATGTTGAACCCAACACCTCCAGATCCAATGCAAGCCCGTATTATGAAGATCATGCCAGTGGCATTTACCTTCTTCTTCTTGTGGTTCCCAAGTGGTTTGGTACTTTATTGGGTAGTTAATAACTCTTTATCTATCTTACAACAATACATAATCACCAAACGTATTGAGAGAGAAGACTAGTCTTCAAGTAAGATTCGAAACCAATAAAAAGGACCTCTAATGAGGTCCTTTTTTATGACCACTTATTTATCATTAACCCTATCTAACATCTTGTGATAACACAGAGACTAACTGATAATTTAATGACTATTTTCATTGCTAGACAGCATAAAGGCATATCATGACTGAATTAAGCCAAGTCCTAGATAAAGATACAATTGCGGCTCAAGCCACACCACCGGGAAGAGGTGGTGTCGGTATTGTCAGGTTATCAGGCCCCTTAAGCTTAACGATTGCAGAACAAATTTTAGGCTATAAGCCCACCCCGAGACATGCTCACTATGGTCCTTTTATGGACGCTAAAGCAGAGCAAATAGATTTAGGCATAGCAATTTACTTCCCGAACCCAAATTCTTTTACCGGTGAGGATGTGATTGAGTTTCAAGGCCATGGTGGGCCTGTCATTATTGATATGTTACTCACTCGAGCAGTAGAACTAGGTGCCAGACTCGCCCGTCCTGGAGAGTTCTCAGAGCGCGCTTTCTTGAACGATAAGATGGACCTCACCCAAGCAGAAGCAATTTCCGACTTAATTGATTCGGCCTCAACCCAAGCCGCTAAGTGCGCTTTAAGATCCCTACAGGGCGCATTTTCTAAGCGTATTGATAAATTGGTTGAATCATTAATTCATCTGCGAATTTATGTAGAAGCAGCAATCGACTTTCCAGAAGAAGAAATAGATTTCATTGGGGATGGTAAGGTCGCTAATGAGCTTGCAGAGATTCAACAAAACTTGTTAGCGGTACAAAAAGAAGCAAAGCAGGGCGCTATTATACGAGAAGGTATGAGTGTCGTCATTGCAGGCCGCCCTAATGCGGGTAAGTCCAGCTTGTTAAATGCGTTATCGGGTAAAGACTCCGCCATAGTCACCAGTATTGAAGGCACCACCCGTGACGTCTTACGTGAACAAATTAATATTGATGGTATGCCGCTGCATATTATTGATACAGCAGGCCTGAGAGAAAGTCCCGATGAAGTCGAGCAGATAGGGATTGAAAGAGCATGGCAAGAAATACATAAAGCCGATCGTATTTTACTTATGGTCGATAGTAAATCATCTTCAAGTGCTACAGATCCAGAGCAGATATGGCCAGAGTTTGTCGCACAACTGGCTAACCGTGATAATTTGACCCTGGTGCGAAATAAAGTTGACCTAACCCAAGAAGCGGTTGGTGTGACTCACATAAACGGCGTCCCGGTTATTTCTTTGTCCGCTAAGAATCAAGATGGTGTCGAATACCTTACTCAGCACTTAAAAGACGTAATGGGTTACGACAGCACCACTGAAGGCGGTTTTATTGCCCGTCGTCGACATATTGAAGCACTCAATAAAGCGCAAAGCTTTTTAGACGCTGGATCGTTACAGCTACATGACTTTGGTGCAGGAGAGCTATTAGCTGAAGACCTTAAAGAAGCACAAAATGCCTTAAGTGAAATTACAGGCGCATTCACCAGTGATGATTTATTAGGTCGGATTTTTGGTTCTTTCTGTATCGGTAAATAATCATTAAAGGCAGATAAAACATCATTTTATCTGCCTTTAACATCCCCTTAGCTAATCAAGTCTCTTCATTCCCCTCACTCTAAAAATCCAGGCTAAGTATCTCAATCCTTAGGCCCAATTATTAAAACCTTGATAACGACTGCCTTACTAGCCAATTCAAGTAAGTCCTTCTTAGGCTTCTTAAACACCAATCTCTTAATCTAGGGAAACTGCGATTAACTAATCTCTTCTCAGTCTTATCAGTAAAAACCTCAAGCAAGGCATCAGGTTGAAATTCTAATTAACTAAAGTCGTGAGCACATTTGGCAAGGAACAACACTAGTTGCCACTTTAAAACCAATAGAGCCTGACCTAAAAGCTTTGTATCTCAATTGAGAAGCTAATCAATTGAATGACTATGAAGTTTCGCCCCTCACCTTAAGCCTCAGCTACTTTATACACTGCTGAGGCGGGAGGAGTTATTCGCAGGCTTGCTAGCTTTTTTAGTTAAAACGAGACTGATCCCTAGATTTGAAGTCGACAGTTTGTTGCAGATTGATTGAACTAGGCTCTGAGTAAATATCATTTATTTAAAAACGAAATTATGAGGGCATAAGGTTCAAGATTAATGCTTATTAACAAATTAAGGCAGTTACCCACTGAGTATTTCTAGCCAATTAGTGGAAAACTTTTCATCAACAAGCAATATTATTCACATTTTTAACGAAAAAGTGAAAAAAAATGAAAGTTTTTCAACTATTTCATTGTGGATAAATTTTTTTAGAAAATGTATTAACGGATGCGTTAAAAGTCTAGTTTTATCAACAGAATCATAGTGTTATACATATATGATGGCGACTTCAATGCTTGTTAATAAGTATGGTGATATCCTACTATTAAGTTTTGCACAGTTTTGAACAAGTCAGGGTAAATAAAATCACTCTGTATAACTAGGCATATTATGCACATGTTTAGGTTATCCACATAACAGCTTAATCCCTCTAGTTTAAACAAGTTATTATGTCTATATGATAATGATTTATATGAGTTTTATTCAATTATCAACAGAAAAACCCTCCTTATATAGTAACTATAACTATAAGAAGAAACATACATATATACTTATATATTATTAATGATGACCGGGGTTAACAAGCTGACTTGGCTTTCTTTTTGAAATTTTGGCTTTATACTAGCGCCCTCAAATTCGAGCATAGTTCGTTTTTATTCATATTCGTTTTCATACAAGTAATACCGAGGTTCAAGTGGATTTCCCAAGTCGCTTTGATGTAATTGTTGTTGGTGGTGGTCATGCCGGCACTGAAGCGGCGTTAGCTGCAGCACGCACAGGTGTAAAAACCTTACTTTTAACACATAACATAGAAACGTTAGGGCAGATGTCTTGTAACCCTGCGATCGGTGGCATTGGGAAGTCTCACCTAGTAAAAGAAATTGATGCTTTAGGCGGTGCAATGGCACTTGCTACAGACAAAGCAGGTATTCAATTTAGAACTCTAAATTCCCGTAAAGGACCCGCGGTGAGAGCAACACGTGCTCAAGCTGACCGTGTTCTTTACAAAGCTGCCATTCGAGAAATGTTAGAAAACCAAGAGAATCTTTGGTTATTCCAACAATCTGTTGAAGATCTTATTGTTGAAAATGGTACTGCCTGTGGGGTTATCACTCAAACTGGCATTCGTTTTCAAAGTAAAACGGTCGTATTGACAGCGGGAACTTTCCTAGGTGGATTAATTCATGTCGGACTTCAAAATTATGCTGGGGGCCGTGCAGGCGATCCACCATCAATTGGTCTTGCTGAAAAGCTAAGAGCTTTGCCGTTTAGAGTAGATAGACTAAAAACAGGTACGCCACCAAGGATTGATGCCCGTTCAGTTGATTTTAGTGTGATGCAAGCCCAACCTGGTGATGATATTACACCTGTTATGTCTTACATGGGCTCAAGAGCATTACATCCGACACAGATTAATTGTTTCATTACCCATACTAATGAAAAAACCCATGACATTATTCGCAGTGGTATGGACCGATCACCTATGTACACAGGTGTCATTGATGGTATTGGTCCAAGATACTGCCCATCAATAGAAGATAAGATTGTCAGATTCGCGGATAAAAATTCACATCAGATATTTGTTGAACCAGAAGGCTTAACAACTCATGAGCTTTACCCCAATGGTATATCAACCTCATTACCCTTTGATGTACAAATTGAGCTAGTTCGCTCAATGAAAGGCTTTGAAAATGCACATATCACACGACCAGGTTATGCCATTGAATATGATTACTTTAATCCGCAGGATTTAAAATACTCATTAGAAACCAAACATATGCCTGGATTGTTCTTCGCCGGTCAAATAAACGGCACAACAGGGTATGAAGAAGCGGGCGCTCAGGGATTATTAGCGGGCTTAAATGCCTCTTTATTGGCTCAAGAAAAAGACGCTTGGTGTCCACGACGCGACGAAGCCTATATTGGCGTTTTGGTAGACGATTTGATTACCATGGGAACAAAAGAACCGTACCGTATGTTTACCAGTCGTGCCGAATATCGTTTGATTCTTCGTGAAGACAATGCCGATTTACGTTTAACAGAAAAAGCACGTGAACTGGGATTAATTGATGATGAGCGTTGGGCCGCATTTAGCGCTAAAAAAGAAGCCATTGAGATTGAACACGCTAGGTTAAAATCTAATTGGATTGTGCCAAACTCTGACGCAGCAGCATCGATTAATCCGAAGTTAGAAAACCCTATTTCTCATGAATACAGTTTAATGGATCTTTTGAAACGTCCTGGTGTTGAATATGCCGATGTCGCAAATCTTAAAGATGCACCTGAACACCCGGTTTCAGAGCAGGTGGCAGAACAGGTTCAAATAGCGGTAAAGTATGCGGGTTATATAAGTCGCCAAGCTGATGATATTGAACGATTACGTCGTCAAGAAAATACGCCACTACCTGTTGATATGGATTATGCCAACATCGAAGGTTTGTCGAATGAAGTGAAACAAAAGTTAATTGAAGCTAAGCCTGAGACCCTCGCATCGGCATCAAGAATACAAGGGATTACCCCGGCCGCGGTTTCATTATTGTTAATCAGTCTTAAAAAACGTGCCATTGCGAGCAAAAGTGCCTAGAATCAGCAGCCGTTAACCTAATTTTTACGGAATTGATTTTGTCACATTTTGAGATTATTCAGAAAGGCGCCCAAACTATGGGTGTCGATCTTACTGAGCTAACTGTTCAAAAGTTAGTTGATTACCTTGCTCTACTGCAAAAGTGGAATAAAGCATACAACCTCACCGCGATCCGCGATGTCGATCAAATGATTGCATTACATTTGATCGATAGCCTATCTACGATTCCTTATATTCAAGGTGATCATATTATTGATGTTGGAACTGGCCCAGGATTACCTGGCATGGTTCTCGCTATCTGTTTACCTGAAAAGAAATTTACCCTGTTAGACAGTAACGGTAAAAAAACACGTTTTTTAACCCAGGTAAAAATGGAGTTAGGCGTTGATAATGCGACGGTTGCTAATGAAAGGGTTGAACAACATGCGTTAGCGGGTCAATACGACCATGTCATCTCTCGTGCCTTCGCATCATTACAAGATATGATAAATTGGACACTGCCATTACCTAAAGAGAATGGAAACTTTTTAGCAATGAAAGGCGTTTACCCTGAACAAGAAATTAAAGAGTTACCCTCTGAAGTATTTGTGGAAACGGTACATAGTTTGACTGTTCCCCATGTGGATGCTGAGCGCCATTTGGTTGTTATGAAACGTAAAGGAAGCGAGTAATGGCAAAAATTATAGCCGTCACTAATCAAAAGGGAGGTGTCGGAAAAACCACCACATGCGTTAATTTAGCCGCCTCTTTGACTGCTATGAAGCGCAGAGTGTTATTGATTGACCTTGATCCACAAGGAAACGCCACAACAGGCAGTGGTATCAATAAAGAAGATTTAGAAACCAGTGTATTCGATGTACTTGTAGGGACACATGGCGTTAAAGACGTTGCTATTGATGTCGAACCGGCAGGTTATAGCGTTTTGCCTTCAAATGGTGATCTAACCGGCGCTGAGGTGGTGTTATTAGACCTACCAAGTAAGGAGACACGCTTACGTTCAGCGCTTTATGAAGTGGAACAAGAGTACGATTTTATTCTACTAGATTGTCCACCTTCATTGAATATGTTGACCGTGAATGCTTTAGCCGCCGCACAAGGCGTGCTTATTCCGGTGCAATGTGAATATTATGCGTTAGAAGGTCTTACCGCGTTATTACAAACGATAGAGAAGATTACACAGGCTTTAAATCCTACTTTAGCAATCGAAGGCATACTTCGTACCATGTATGATCCAAGACCAAGCCTTACCCATGATGTATCGCAACAATTGACTAAGCATTTTGCCGATCAAGTTTATGATACCGTGATTCCTCGTAATATTCGTTTGGCTGAAGCGCCAAGTTATGGCTTGCCTGTTCTGCATTACGAAAAACAATCTCGCGGCGCGATTGCATATCTTGCATTGGCGGGTGAGTTTATTCGAAAAAACCAAGATTAAAATGTAATTGGTTTACTTAAAATTAAGCTAAATAGCAGCATTTCAAGCATGTTTCTGTTTATTAAGAAGCATTATTTGATTAAAGGGTTGAAAGATGACAGTTAAAAAACGTGGTTTAGGTAGAGGATTAGATGCCTTGTTAGCGCCTCAGGTTGTTGCTAATGAGCAGCAAACAGATGAGCCAACTGAGCAGCTCAATGGATTAACCTATCTTGATCATGACCTGTTGTGTAAAGGCAAGTTTCAGCCACGCCGTGATATGAATTCGGTGCAACTTGATGAGCTGGCAATCTCAATTAAACAGCAAGGCATCATGCAACCGATTGTTGTACGCCCAGTCAGTAGCGGAAAATATGAAATTATTGCGGGTGAAAGACGTTGGCGTGCCGCAAAAATCGCAGAATTATCGAAAGTCCCCGTAATTGTCCGTCATGTTGAAGATTCTGACGCGATTGTATTAGCTTTGATTGAAAATATTCAAAGGGAAGATCTAAATCCAGTTGAAGAGGCGATTGCATTACAGCGTTTGATCGAAGAGTTTGAACTTACCCAACAAGAAGTTGCCGATACTGTTGGAAAATCACGCTCAGCCGTTGCTAATCTATTGCGCTTATTGAGCCTGACACCCGAAGTGAGACGTTTATTAGAACATGGTGACTTGGAAATGGGTCATGCCCGTGCTTTGCTTCCCTTAGATCACGATGAACAAATTCAGGCAGCCTCTCAAGTGGTCACAAAAAGCATGTCAGTGAGAGAAACTGAACGGCTAGTGAAGTCGATTCAGTTTAGTCATCAAAACAATGAGAAAGAAGCAGTAACTTTGCCTGATTTTAGTCAAAGGGAAGAGCGCATTAGTCAAAAAATCAATGCGGCAGTGAAGATACAACAAAACCCGAAAGGTAAGGGGAAGTTGGTGATAGAATACCGAAACCCTGAACACCTTGAATTATTGCTAAGTGAGCTATTTGAGACCAATTAATGACCTCGTATGCGTTTTTTTTGTGCATTTTTTTCATAAAATGTAAGAATCATCGACATGAATCGCGTACTACTGTTGAACGAGTCACCTATTCCCCCTATAATGCGTCGAATTTTTAACCTCTAGGGTATTTTATGAATTCAAATTAAGCATTTGAGTTCGTTAAATAAGCGGGTAATAATTCGGTTTATTTAAGCAATAAAACTAGGGTTTTGAGTAATAATGACAAACAGCAAGCCACTAAGTTCTAAAGAACTTATGAAAGCGAAAAAAACAGAGGTGTTCTTATTTGTTTTTTTCCAATTTTTGGCCGCATGTGTCATCACAATTGTTATTTACATTGCAAATAGTGAATTATCTGCCTACTCATTTTTTTTAGGCGCTATCGCAAGTGTAATACCAAGCGCTTATATGGCTATTAGAGTGTTTGGTGGTAAAAAAGTTAGACCTGCACAGGAAATTGCAAAATCTTTTTATAAAGGTGAAGCAGGTAAGTTAATCATTACCGCATTGATGATGAGTCTGATTTTTAGCCTAGTTAAACCATTGGCTGCAGGGTTCTTCTTTGCAGGTTTTGGAATCACAGTTTTAAGCCATTGGCTTAGCCCTTTTGTGCTCAGACATTAAGTCGTAAAGCACAGCAGGATGACAGTTTTTAATCATTAAAGAGCGTGGATAGATAATATGGCAAGTGAAAATCCAACAGCTTCTGAATATATTCAGCATCACCTTCAGAATTTGACCTATGGTCAACATCCTGATGGAACATGGGGTATTGCCCATGGTGCAGCAGAAGCAGCCGAAATGGGCTTTTGGGCAATTCACCTAGATACAATGGGTTTCTCCATTGGACTGGGTTTATTGTTCATATGGCTTTTTAGAAAAGCGGCTAAGAAGGCATCTGTAGAGACACCTTCAGGTTTGCAAAACTTTGTTGAACTAATGGTTGAGTTCGTTGACGGCAGCGTTAAAGAAACCTTCCATGGTAAAAGCAATGTGATTGCACCATTAGCACTAACGATTTTTGTTTGGGTATTCTTAATGAATACCATGGACTTAATACCCGTTGATTTCCTTCCTACGTTAGCAGCTCTTGCTGGTATCCCTTACTTTAAAGTGGTTCCAACAACAGACATGAATGCGACACTAGGTATGGCATTCTCTGTTTTCTTCTTGATTATCTTCTATAGCATCAAGGTGAAAGGTATTTCTGGATTTATTGGTGAGTTAACCTTACAACCTTTCGGTAAGTGGATGATTCCATTCAACTTATTGCTTGAAGGTGTTGGTTTAATTGCAAAACCAATCTCCCTAGCATTGCGACTTTTCGGTAACCTGTACGCAGGTGAGTTGATCTTTATCTTGATCGCTATTTTACCGTTCTGGGTACAGTGGGCGCTTTCTGTCCCATGGGCAATTTTCCATATCTTGGTCATCGTATTGCAAGCATTCATCTTCATGATGCTAACAATCGTATACCTAAGTATGGCACACGAAGATCACTAAGATCTTGGTGTAAAACGAGCACAGAGTTATATAAAGTTTTTTTAAACCTTCAATCTAAAACTATGAAAATTAGGAGTTAAAATGGAAACTGTAGTTGGTCTTACTGCGATAGCTGTAGCCCTTCTTATCGGTCTAGGTGCCCTTGGTACTGCGATTGGTTTCGGTCTACTAGGCGGAAAATTCTTGGAAGGCGCTGCGCGTCAACCTGAGATGGTTCCAATGTTACAAGTTAAAATGTTCATCGTAGCGGGTCTTCTTGATGCCGTAACTATGATCGGTGTAGGTATTGCGTTGTTCTTCACTTTCGCAAACCCATTCGTTGCTCAGGTTGCTGGCTAAGTTTTTGCTTCTTTTGCAAAACTTTTATAAACGACTTAGAGCGAGGATATTAGCGTGAACTTAAATCTCACACTTGTAGGCCAAGCTATCTCGTTTGCCTTTTTTGTCTGGTTCTGCATGAAATTTGTGTGGCCACCAGTTATTGCCGCTCTTGAAGAGCGTAGCAAAAAAATTGCAGATGGTTTAGACGCAGCTAACCGTGCCTCACGTGATTTAGAATTGGCTCAAGAAAAAGCCATTCATATATTACGTGATAGCAAGGGACAAGCGGCCGAAATTATTGAACAAGCCAACAAACGGGCTAACCAAATTATTGACGAAGCAAAAGAGCAAGCATTGGCTGAAGGCCAACGTTTGCGTGATGCAGCAAACTCAGAGATTGATCAAGACGTTGTACGTGCTAAAGAAGCACTACGCGCTCAAGTCTCTCAACTTGCTCTTCTAGGTGCTGAGAAAATTTTGGGTGCCACTGTTGACGAGAAAGCCCACAGCGAACTAGTTGAAAAACTAGCACAAGAGCTTTAAGCGAGGGTCCAATGGCTGAATTAATGACAGTCGCTCGCCCGTATGCCAAAGCTGCGTTTGAAGTTGCTCGTGAGCAAGGTCAAGTAGCAGAATGGGCCAATATGTTAAACGTATTGGCTAGTGCTGCGAGTGACAAAACATTAGCACAGGCAGTGCAAAATCCTGCTTTTAGTGCTGATGAAAAAGCAAACGCGCTAGCAGATGTTTGCAATGAAGTAATGACTGAACAAGGTATAAACTTTGTGAAGTCGTTGTCGGATAATAACCGCCTAACTCTTTTGTTGGCGATTTCCGAATTGTTTAATCAGTTCAAACTGAATTTCGAAAAAGCAGTCGACGTTAATTTGACGGCCGCTTTCGAATTAACAGCAGAACAAGAGCAAGCAATCAGTACTTCATTGAGCAAAAAGTTGGACCGTACCGTCAACTTGGCGACTGAAACAGACGCAAGCCTTATCGGTGGCGTGGTTATCCGTACAGGCGATTTAATCATCGACGGATCAGTTCGCGGGAAACTAGCGAAACTGGCCGAGGCGATAAACTCCTAGCGTTTCGAAAAATCGAAACCAGGGTTGAGGAATTTAGCATGCAGCAACTGAATCCATCTGAGATCAGCGAGATTATCAAGAAGCGCATCGAGAACCTTGATGTGACTTCTGAAGCCCAAAATGAGGGCACAATTGTCAGCGTAGCAGACGGTATCGTATTGATTCACGGTCTGGCTGATGTAATGTACGGGGAAATGATCGAGTTCCCTGGTGGTGTTTATGGTATGGCATTGAACCTAGAGCGTGACTCTGTAGGTGCTGTAGTATTAGGCGGCTATCAAAATCTTGTCGAAGGTCAAAAAGTTAAGTGTACTGGTCGTATTTTGGAAGTTCCAATCGGTCCAGAACTACTTGGTCGTGTTGTTAACGCATTGGGTGCTCCAATCGATGGCAAAGGCCCGGTAAACGCTAAACTGACTGATGCGGTTGAAAAGGTTGCACCTGGTGTAATCGAACGTCAATCAGTAGACCAGCCAATTCAAACTGGTTATAAAGCCATTGATGCAATGGTACCTGTAGGTCGTGGTCAACGTGAGTTGATTATCGGTGACCGTCAGGTAGGTAAAACAGCACTTGCTATTGATACAATCATTGCTCAAAAAGGCAGTGGTATTAAGTGTGTGTATGTTGCCATTGGTCAAAAGCAATCTACTATCGCTAACGTAGTACAAAAGCTTGAAGAAAACGGTGCATTAGAGTACACAACAATCGTTGCTGCTGGCCCTTCTGACCCTGCTTCTATGCTTTACCTAGCACCTTATACAGGTTGCACAATGGGTGAGTACTTCCGTGACCGCGGAGAAGATGCACTAATTATATATGATGATTTGACTAAACAAGCTTGGGCTTACCGTCAAATCTCATTGCTACTACGTCGTCCACCAGGTCGTGAAGCGTATCCTGGTGACGTATTCTATCTTCACTCTCGTCTTCTTGAACGTGCTTCTCGTGTAAACGTTGAGTATGTTGAGAAATTCACCAATGGTGAAGTGAAAGGTAAGACTGGTTCTTTGACTGCTCTTCCTATCATCGAGACTCAAGGTGGTGACGTATCAGCATTCGTACCAACCAACGTAATCTCCATCACTGATGGTCAGATTTTCTTGGACACAAGCTTGTTCAATGCGGGTATTCGTCCTGCAATGAACGCGGGTATCTCTGTATCCCGTGTTGGTGGTGCTGCACAAACTAAAATCGTTAAGAAACTAGGTGGCGGTATCCGTCTTGCCCTAGCTCAGTATCGTGAATTGGCGGCTTTCGCTCAGTTCGCATCTGACCTTGACGCTGCTACTCGTAAACAGCTAGAGCATGGTAAACAGGTTACTGAACTGATGAAACAGAAACAGTTTAGCCCTATGTCTATAGCTGATATGGGCGTAATCCTTTACGCTGCCAACGATGGCTTCCTTGTAGATGTTGAAACAAACAAAATTGGTAGTTTTGAACAATCTTTGCTTAGCTACATGAACAGCGAACACGCTGATCTTATGGCTGACATTAACAAAACTGGCAATTATAACGGCGAGATTGAAGCGACTTTTAAAGCGGCAATCGAGAAGTTTAAAGCGACACAAACTTGGTAATTAATTGGTGGGAATTGCTCTAGGGCAGTTCCCACCAGTTTATATTTGCAGTTTGTGAATTAACATTCTCACAAGGGCAGTTCATTATGGCAGTCGGAAAAGAGATACGCACTCAGATTTCGAGCATTAATAATACGCGTAAAATTACTCGCGCTATGGAAAAAGTAGCTGCAAGTAAGACGCGTAAAGCTCAGGATCGTATGGCCGCTTCTCGTCCGTATGCGGATCGAATTCGCCAAGTAATTGGCCATTTGGCTAATGCGAATCCTGAGTATAAACACCGTTACCTTACCGAACGTGAGGCGAAGCGTGTTGGTTATATCGTAATCTCTTCTGACCGTGGGTTATGTGGCGGCTTGAATATTAATGTATTCAAGAAAGCCTTAAAAGATATGGCACAGTTTGCTGACGACGGTATCGAAATCGATATCTGTGCGGTTGGCTCAAAAGCTGTTTCATTCTTCAAAAACTACGGCGGAAACGTTACAGCAGCCGTTACCGGATTAGGTGACGCACCTGAAGCAGAAAACCTAGTAGGTAGTGTGAAGGTAATGCTGGACGCATTTGATGAAGGTCGAATTGATCGTCTCTATGTTGTATCTAATGAGTTCGTGAATACCATGACTCAGCAACCAGGCGTCGAGCAACTTCTACCTCTTAATGCGGAAGAGAATGCAGAGTTACAGCACCACTGGGACTACATCTATGAACCAGAAGCAATTGAGATTTTGAACGATTTATTAGTTCGCTATATTGAATCTCAAGTGTATCAGTCAGTTGTTGAAAACATAGCGTGTGAGCAAGCAGCTCGTATGATTGCTATGAAAAACGCAACGGACAACGCTGGTGACATCATTGATGAATTACAGTTGGTGTACAACAAGGCTCGTCAGGCAGCGATCACTCAGGAAATTTCTGAGATTGTTAGCGGCGCGGCAGCGGTTTAAGGTATTTAGGTATTAAGAGGATCCGAACATGAGTAGCGGACAAATTGTACAGATTATCGGCGCGGTAATCGACGTGGAATTTCCACGTGATAGTGTGCCAAAAATATATGATGCCCTTACGATCGAGGGTAAAGCGTTGGTGTTGGAAGTACAACAGCAACTAGGTGACGGTATGGTACGTACTATCGCCATGGGTTCAACTGAAGGTATGAAGCGTGGCTTGGAAGTAGAAAATACTAACAAACCAATCTTTGTTCCAGTTGGAACCAAAACTCTAGGACGTATTATGGACGTTCTGGGTAATCCGATTGATGAAAAAGGTCCAATTGGCGAAGAAGACCGTTGGGCTATTCACCGCGAAGCGCCAAGCTACGCGGAACAATCTTCCGATAACACACTTTTGGAAACAGGCATCAAGGTCATCGACCTTATCTGTCCGTTTGCAAAAGGTGGTAAAGTTGGTCTGTTTGGTGGTGCCGGTGTTGGTAAAACCGTAAACATGATGGAACTTATCCGTAACATCGCGATTGAGCACAGTGGTTATTCTGTGTTCGCTGGTGTTGGTGAGCGTACTCGTGAAGGTAATGACTTCTACCATGAGATGACTGATTCGAACGTAATCGATAAAGTATCTCTTGTATACGGTCAGATGAATGAGCCACCAGGTAACCGTTTACGTGTTGCTTTGACTGGTCTTACTATGGCTGAAAAGTTCCGTGATGAAGGTCGCGATGTACTTTTCTTCGTAGATAACATCTATCGTTACACATTGGCGGGTACTGAAGTATCTGCGTTGTTGGGTCGTATGCCTTCTGCTGTAGGTTACCAGCCAACACTTGCTGAAGAGATGGGTGTTCTTCAAGAACGTATCACCTCTACTAAGACGGGTTCTATCACATCTATCCAAGCGGTATACGTACCTGCGGATGACTTGACAGATCCATCTCCAGCAACAACATTCTCGCATTTGGATGCGACTGTTGTATTGTCTCGTGACATCGCGTCTTTGGGTATCTACCCAGCGATCGATCCTCTAGATAGTACTTCTCGTCAGTTGGATCCATTAGTAATCGGTCAAGAACACTACGATATCGCTCGTGGCGTTCAAACTGTATTGCAGCGTTATAAAGAATTGAAAGACATCATTGCGATCTTGGGTATGGACGAGCTTTCTGAAGAAGATAAGCTTTCTGTAAACCGTTCACGTAAGATCCAACGTTTCATGTCTCAGCCTTTCTTCGTAGCTGAAGTCTTCACTGGTGCGCCAGGTAAGTATGTTTCTTTGAAAGATACTATCCGTGGTTTTAAAGGCATCCTTGAAGGTGAGTTCGACGAATTGCCAGAACAAGCGTTCTACATGATTGGTAGCATCGACGAAGCTGTCGATAAAGCTAAGAAACTTTAACCATGCATAACCGGTAACTTTAGGGTTACCGGTTAAGCCTGACATAGAGAGGCATCTTATGGCTATCACAGTTCACTGCGATATCGTAAGCGCTGAGCAAGAGATTTTCTCTGGATCGGTAGAGACTCTTGTGGCAGCCGGTAGTTTTGGTGATCTAGGTATTAAACCTGGACATGCACCATTACTGACTCCACTGCTTCCAGGCCCTGTTCGCGTGGTTAAACAAAACGGTGAAGAAGATATTATCTTCGTTTCGGGTGGTTTCCTTGAAGTGCAACCACACCGTATTACCGTCTTGGCAGACACCGCTATTCGTGCCCATGATCTGGACGAAGCGGCTGCTCTAGAAGCGAAGAAACATGCTGAGGAATTACTGAATCAACAGAATTCAGATATTGATTTCTCACGTGCGACCGCTCAACTAGCAGAAGCCGTTGCTCGACTACGTACTATCAGTCAATTTCGCTCGAAATAACTGATTACGTAACGAGTTTCAAAAAAGCCCCGCTTACTTAAGTAAACGGGGCTTTTTTTATGCCTGTCATTTCAGTCTTTGTTACAGCAAGCCCCATAGGGTGTTGAAGATAATCTGTTGCGCCATGGCGATATCTTTGGACTCGAGTACCACGGCAGAAGGGAAGTTGTCACTGGCTAATGAAATGATGGCACATTTAGGTGGATAGATTGCTATATAACTAGCATCAACCGCGCCTTCGGTACGAATCCATTTACGCTCTGATAATTCCGCATCTTCACCCCCGTCACCGATGGCGATAACCTTTACCTTGATACCTAACTTGATTCTCTGCTTGGTGAAATTGGGGAAAGGACGGTACAAAAAGGGACGAATTGGCTTTGATGAGAAGACACAATATTCTTTTTTCTGCTGATCTGATTGCTCTGAAACTACATTCAAAATGTCTCTTAATACCCATTCAATACCATCATCTCCCTCGTAATAGCGCACATTTGTCTGATGGTAATCGGGCTGCAGTTGATGCAGATTGGGAATAATAGAGTGCTTTAATGAATCAATCGCCTTATCTAAGTTATTGCGCTTTTCTTCGGCCAGTTTAAGTAATATCTCTGGATTTTCAGCACTAAAAAAACGTCGTTTTCCCTTAGGGAAGTAACTCACAACCCCTTTAGCTTGCAATTGTTTTAAGGATTCGTAGGCGGAGCCGCGATTGATACCACTTTTGTCCGCAATGTCTCGAATTGAAGCAGGACCAAGCTGTAAAAGTGTTTGGTATAGCAATGTTTCTCTAGCACTGAGGCCAAGTTGGTCAAAAGCCTGTTGAATCATATTCGCTCATCTTC
>Ga0209292_1000719_pt1 | contig 42501 bp, 41 predicted proteins | sample GOMGulsemesocosm_2_FD_184634 | JGI IMG/M metagenome (GOLD analysis project Ga0209292, IMG submission 184634) | Methane-oxidizing microbial communities from mesocosms in the Gulf of Mexico - GOM9C Gulf of Mexico (SPAdes) (version 2) | ecosystem: Environmental > Aquatic > Marine > Cold seeps...
GTGTAGTTTAGTCATTCTAAATAAATATCTTATAACGACGTAGTTGGTCGCTTATCGCCTTGCCCTACGGGAGCTTGGGTAGAAAGCTATTACGGCGTTATGATTCATAATCAGGTTCTCACATGGATGTGAGACATTAGGGCAATGCAGGAGCATATTGCCGAGAATAACCATAAATTACAAATCAAGCCTTGTACTAGCATCCTACCCAAGATCGATAACCTGCATTTTCAAGTAGCACGGGTATATACCCACCATAGACTAATGTCGCTGTGCCAATCTGTATTATTACCAGTAAGATGGAAAAAAGATTTGGTTAACCAGACGCAATACTAAGCCAAAGACAGCAATCGATACACCAAGGCGGTAGAGCTTAAATTCAGCGATATTAAAACCATCCTTTAGCTGGTTAATTAAGACGCGCCACACACTCTGATAATCGTGAGTGCGCTGGGTGTATTTAAACAGTGCGGTAAGGATAAGCAATAAAGCGCTAATAAATGCCGCTGTTTCTAAAAAACCAAGTAGTTGGATCATCATAACTAATTCCTATTATTATTATTGGTGCTGGCTTCACTATAGCGAAATTTGTTGATGGAATAACTACGACCAATGTGGGATAGGAAAACGATGACACAAGATATTGAAGTGACGGAAATTAAGGATTATTTGGCACAACTAGTGCCGTTTGACAGCCTGTCGCCAGTGATGTTATCAAAGGCGGCGCAAGGATTGCGCATCAGCTATTTTAGCGCGGCAAGTGAGCATGTCGATATCGACTATGACAACCCTCAGCTTTATATTGTGCGCACTGGCGCCTTTGAAGTATGCAATAAGCAGGGGGAATTGTTGGATCGACTCGGTGAAGGGGATTTTTTTGGTTATCCTTCGTTGCTCACCGGTGAAAATGTCAATAACCGGGTTAAAATTCTGCAAGACGGCTTGGTCTATCTACTAGATTTAGCCTTATTCAGGGCACTGCGCGAAAGCTGCGCCGCCTTTGATCGTTTTTTTAATCGTGCGCACGCCAAGCGCATGCAACGTTTTAGCAGTGACAGTGCTACAGATAGCCCGATAAACATCAGCATCGAAAGTCTCCTCGAACACAAGGTGGTTAGCCTATCATCGCAGCACACCGTCGCCGATGCGGCCCAATTGATGAGCGAACATCGAATATCATCATTGATTATCCTCGATGATGGCCGCCTGTCGGGCATTCTCACCGACCGTGATTTACGCTGTCGGGTCTTGGCTAAAGGGCTCGACGGCCAAGAAATCATTGCGCGGGTGATGACCAAACAGCCCTGTTGCATCGACCATAAAGGGCTACTTTTTGAGGCGTCGATGTTAATGAGTCGTCACAATATTCATCATTTGCCGGTGGTTGATGGTGATAACGTGGTGGGTATGATAACGACCACGGATATCGTGCGCAGTCAAAATAATCAGCCGATATTTTTAATTGGCGAGATTAATCGCCAACAGAGTCTCGATGGATTAGTAAGCTTAAGCCAACGTTTTCCTCGATTGCTGCAAAGCTTGATTGAAGCAGAGACACCTGCCGCCCAAATAGGGCGAATTCTGACCTTGTTGTCAGACGCGCTAACGGTGCAACTACTCAAATTGGCGCACCTTAAATATGGTGCGGCCCCCTTTGATTATAGCTGGATAGTGTTTGGCTCGCAGGGCCGCATGGACCAGACCGCGGGCAGCGATCAAGATAATGCGATGATCCTCGCGCAAACGCCCACCAGCGAACAAGATAAGTTCTTTAAGGCGATCAGCGAATTTGTCTGTCACGGTCTCGATGCCTGTGGTTTTGTTTATTGCCCTGGGGACATCATGGCACAAACCGATAAATGGCGAGTAGAACTGACCACTTGGCAGCAATATTTCTCCCGTTGGGTAAATACTCCCTCGCCACAGGCGTTGCTCAATACGTCCATTTTCTTTGATATGAGGCTCTTGACCGGAGATACTCAGTTGTTCGAGCAATTACATCAACATGTATTAACCAAAACCAAGAACAATCAGATCTTTATTGCCTCGATGGCCGCATTAGCGGTTGCCAGCACGCCACCCTTAGGATTCTTCGGTAAATTTGTGCTGGAGCGAGATGGTGAGCAAAACAAGGTGCTGGACCTAAAGCATCGTGGTGTCGCTATCATCAACGACATCGCTCGGGTTTATGCTTTGCATGACGGTCTGGGCGAGGTGAGTACCCTAGAACGTTTAGACAAATTGTTATTGGGTAATATCTTGAGTAAAAAAGATGTCAAAAATCTCAAGGATGCGCTTGAGTTTATCGCCTCATTGCGGCTTAAAAATCAGGGGCAGCAGCTCAAACAGGGTGCTGGGGCGACTAATTATCTTAAGCCCAATGAGCTATCTAGATTGGTGCGTCATCAGTTAAAAGATGCATTTGAGGCGGTACATAGCGCGCAAAAAGGGCTGCAACTTAAATTCACCCGAGGCGTATTTTGACCACGCATTTGACATTGGCAAAGTTTAATCGGCTATTGCTGGGGTTTAAGGCCAAAAAAAACCACATTAAACAATACATTAGCCAGCCTGCCGATTTCTCTGCGTCAATCAATCAATCGCAGTTGTTGAGCGTCGATCTGGAAATGACCGGGCTCGATGCAAGCAAGCATGAAGTGATCAGCATGGCATGGGTACCGATCATCAACGGTGAGATCATATTGGCGCAAGCTCGCAGTCTGATGATTGCACCAGAGCGCGGGGTAGGGGATAGTGCCACGATACATGGTATCCATGATTGCGATCTACATGATGCTATCTCGCTTGAACAAGGGATAGAGCAGTTACTTAGCGCGATGCGTGGGCGGGTATTAGTCGCCCACCATGGCGCGCTCGATATCGCCTTCTTGCAGCAGGCGGCGCAGCGGCTTTATGGTCATAAATTACCGTTTGAATTGATTGATACCTTGTTGATCGAGTCAAAGCGGCTCAGTCGTCAGGGTCAACATTTTGATCAACAGTTACTACGTTTGTATCCGTCGTGTGCACGATATGGCTTGCCCCACGGCACGGCGCACAATGCGTTGGCCGATGCATTAGCGACCGCGCAGCTCTTGCTGGCGCAGATGGCTGCTATTGGCGGGAAACCCCTTAGCCTAAAAGACATCATGAGATACAGTCACTGAAACTTTGAGAATTGATCACGGCGTACCGGCCTTGCAGGTATTCTTTTGTTTATCGAGTAACCATAAGCAGCTAAGCAATTGGTGCATTGAACCTTCGATGGGCTATTAGGGGGAAAGCGGGTGATTTTACGTTAACCTCCCTGCGTGATGTCATCAAGTGACAGATATTAATTGGCGCTTGGCCGGCATATTACAAATTATATTTGGCTATTATTCATACTCACTCAACTACACTTCGCACGCAACTTAGCAATACGGTAAGAACACTCGATAAATCTAATGATTAAGTAGTGGTTTTGTCAGCACTATTAGGAGGATGGGCGCTATACACTAACGGATGGTTATGTTGTTATATTGCGTCGATAATTTACCCAGGCTCCTGGGTGAACTTTCTTTCCTCTAGTCGAGATAATAATTATGCATGTAGTCTTTGAAATAACAAAAGATGCAGATTTATTGAAACAGTATTTTGAGTTGCGTGAAAAAACCTTTAAAAAAGTGTTGGGTTTACGCGAGTTTGATGGCTCAAAAGACGTTCATGATGAACAAGCCGATATTCTGATAGCGCGCATCGATGATTGCGTTATTGGCGGCGTCCGTATCTATGGCAACCATTACCAGCAACAAATCCCCCTCGAACAGTTGACCAGCGAGTTAACCAGTCAGTTACCTAACTTAAGTTTGGCTACCAATGGCTACTGCCAGTGGATGCGCCTGACCTTAACCGCTGAAACGAGTATTCCTTTTAACGAATTGCATCGTGAATTTTCACTCGCGTTGGCCCATTTTAGTAATAAATTGGGCTATCGTTATGCTTTTTGTGTCTCGAGTAAAATTCATCAGCGGCTGTATAAGCGGTTGTTTTCTAATCACGGTTATAATCATTGGGGCTGTGAAAACGTCACCATTGCCAGTGAAGAAGAGTTTGATGATCTTGAACATTTACTCAGTGTGACGGACTTATCCTGCAACAATGAGCCACAGGAACGGATGAGCCTGCAGGCGAGTTATCACTTAAACTCACTTAATCTAGAGCCCGTGTGTCTAACCTAAGTCGCTGATGCTTTACTATTGTGGATGTTGACCAACTCAATTAAGTCTTGCGCGCTGCCCATGATGTGCTCTTTGAGCAACTGACAGGCGGCGGTTGGGTTGCGATCTTTACAATAAGCCAACAATTGCTGGTGCTGTTGCTCCGCCTTGGGAATGACGCCTTTCTGGCTAAGATGGAGGCGGATATAGCGATCGCAATTACTATTGAGGTTTTGAATCACCTCCATGGTATTAGGGCGGTTGGCTGCCTGATACAAGCTGGTGTGGAACTGGGTGTTAAGATCGCTCCACAGATTACTCGCGTTGTCATGATGAAATGAATCTTCGAGTTTGACCAGCAGCGCTTCTGCATCTTCGATGTCCGCATCGGTCATGTTAGCGATGGATTTAGCCAACAAATCTGGCTCAATCAAGGCCCTTAACTCAAACAGCTCTAATACCTGCTCACTCGATAAGCCGGCCGCTGTTGCACCCTTGTGCGCCTCAAACTTAACTAACCCTTCGGCCTCAAGCTGCAATAGTGCTTCGCGGATTGGAATGCGACTCACGTTTAATTCATTGGCTAGTGCACTTTGACGTAATGGTTTTCCCGCTTCAATATCCCCTGAAAGAATACGTTCTCGAATCACTTCGACAACAACTTGAGTGCGGGTTTTGTGTACTACTGGAGCTTTAGTGACCATAGTCTTATTATTTTGCAGCTTAGAGTTGATTATCCTCAATAATAGTCTGTTTTTAGCCAAAAGATAAGGGCATTTGACTAAAACAACGAGATAAACCAATCATTTTAGTCAATAAAGCAGGCAGATATGATTAAACGATGACCATAGGCGAGTCGCTGGTGTCCGCCACTATTGTTGGTAACGCAGCCTCCGGCATGTTCTGCAAACAAATTGGTCGCGTAAATCGCGTTATCGCTTGGCTGCCTACAGATGTAGTGGCCGGTGCTGTTGACGCAGGGTAAGGGCCGCCATGCTGCATTGAGTGACATACTTCCACACCAGTTGGCATTTGATTGAAAATTAAGCGGCCAACATGTTGCGATACAGCGTCAATAAGCTCCAGTGCATCTACTATCTCATTATCCACACCGTGAATCGAGGCCGTCAGTTGGCCACTAAGCGCGCGTGCAACTGCTAGTTGCTGAGCACTATCGTCGCAACTAATGATTAGCGCGCAGGGACCAAAGACTTCTTCTTGCAATGAAGCATCCGCTAAAAAGTCGCTGGCGTTGACGCTAAACAATACTGCGCTGCTTTGACACAGCCCAGTGCCAGTCTTTCCTTCACCGATTAAAGTTAGCGCGCTGTTTTGTTTCAGTTGGGCCACTTGAGCATGGTAAGTCTGACAAATTCCACGGGTTAGCATAGTGCCGGGCGCTGCTGCCGTTACAGCTTGCTTGAGCGCCGTGATGAGCTTGTCATAGCCTTGAGCACGCTCTACCACGACAATGCCTGGCGAGGTACAGAATTGGCCGTGCCCCATTAACATCGATGCTACCTGATTATTACCGAGCTGGGTCGCTTGTTGTTCAAGTAGTTGCGGCAAAATGAACTGTGGATTGGTGCTGCCTAGTTCGCCAAAAAACGGAATAGCAATTGGGCGCTGTTGGATTAAGTTATTGAGAATATCGCCAACGCGTTGTGATCCGGTAAAGCCAACCGCTTTTACTTGTGGCGCTTGGACTAATAGTTGCGCGACCTGTGGCGTTGACGATTGCACCATCGAAAATACGCCACTTGGCATATTGGTTTTGCTGATTGCGCGGTTAATCGCATGACAGACTAATTCGGTGGTTGCCGGATGTGCAGGGTGCCCCTTGACAATAACCGGACAACCCGCCGCAAGTGCCGATGCGGTATCGCCGCCAGCAGTTGAAAAGGCTAGGGGGAAGTTACTAGCACCAAATACCACGACAGGGCCCAGCGGTATTTGCATCAGGCGGCTATCAGCCTTGGGTAACGGTTGGCGGTCAGCTTGTGCCTTATCGATAAATACCGGGTTAATCGGGTTGCGCAGATTGTTGGCAAATAAACGTAGTTGACCACAGGTGCGGCCGCGTTCACCTTCGATACGCATCTGTGGTAGCGCGCTTTCGCTCATTGCCGCGTCGACAAGCTGTGGACCTAAGGCCTCGATTTCGCTGGCAATGGCTTCTAAGAACTCGGCGCGTTCAATTGCCGTGGTGCGGCGATATTGGGCAAAGGCGCCATCGGCGGCACTTATTGCGCGCTGGGCATCATGGCTGTTTGCTTCAAAAAACGTCCACGGGTTGTTGCTGTCGGTACTGGGGTTAGCACTGGCAAATGTTACGCTGTCGCTATTTTCCCAAGCGCCGTTAATTAGGTGTTGTCCGGTAATTTCTATCATAATAAGTCTCTCGATTAGATTGTTGTGGTCAAATGATTAAATCACTTGAAAGCCTAGGGCGTAAGGGTCATCGTCATCGACGATTATCTGATTAAAACCAGTGACCTGCGCCCAACCTTGGATGCTGGGCATGATGGCGGGGTAATCGCCAACATGGGTGATACTTTCAACTTTGCCGATAAACTGGCTGGCGATGTAACTTTCATGGGTGAATGTTTCACCATTTTTGAGTAAACCCTTAGCGAAACGTTGTGCCATACGTGCACTGGTGCCAGTGCCACAGGGCGAACGGTCGATGGCTTTGTCGCCATAAAATACCGCATTGGCACCATCACTATTGCCGTTTTTCGCTTGTCCGGTCCATAGCAGATGGCTAATACCGCGCACGGTACTATCGTCTGGATGGACACAGCTTAGCTGCGCATTGGCGGCGTCACGAACGATGGGACTCCAGTGCAAAATATCGGCGGCGCTCCAATGTTCAATACCCGGAAAATTTTGTTGTGGTTCAACAATGCAGTAATAATTGCCACCATAACTAATATCGACCTTAAGTGGGCCAAGACCTGGCACATCGATAATTTTGTCTTGATGGGCAAGGTAGGAAGCAACATTGTAAATTTTGACGAAATCGACCTTTTGGCCAGTTTGTTTAAATTCAATCTTTATTTGTCCTGCGGGGACGTCAATCAATAGCTGGCCGGGCACTTTAGGACTCAGCAGACCTTGTTCGAGGGCGGCAGTAATGGTGCCTATGGTGCCATGACCACACATCGGCAAGCAGCCACTGGTTTCAATAAATAAGATGCTGGCATCACTGTTGTCACGACACGGCGGATACAGAAACGATCCTGACATCATGTCATGGCCGCGTGGTTCAAACATCAATGATTGGCGGATCCAGTCGTGATTAGCTAAAAAATCCTGACGTTTTTCGCTCATGGTGCTGCCCACTAAATTAGGGTGACCGCTGGTGACTAGGCGCACTGGGTTGCCACAGGTATGGGCGTCAATACAGAAAAAAGTTCCTTTACGCATTGTTAAACTCTCCATGCAACAAAGCCGAGTCAGGGTTAAAACTGCTCGACTTATTTATTTTATATCAGTCTAATGCTGACATTTATGCTCACATTTAGCTTAGGTTGAACTTAGCTAAATCGATGCGGGTCTCCAATGCATCTGCAATGGTTTTTTCAACATAGGCGCGTTCTTCACCGATTAGGGTTAAGCGCGGCGCGCGCACGTTTTCACTGCCACGGCCGACGATTTGCTCGGCTAACTTGATGGCTTGAACTAACTTAGGAATTGTATCTAAGCGCAGCAAAGGCATAAACCAACGATAAATTTCACGGGCTTCGTTGAGTCGACCGCCGCGTGCTAGTTTCATCAGGGCCACCGACTCTTGTGGGAATACATTGGTTAAGCCTGAGATCCAACCGGTTGCGCCAAGTAAAATCGACTCTAAAGCGATATCATCGACACCACATAAGATGGTAAAACGATCGCCAAAACGAGTCTGAAGCTCGGTGAGGCGGCGCGTATCAGTGGTCGATTCTTTAATCGCTACAATGTTCTTTTCTTTGGCCAAAATTGCGGTCATCTCAAGATCGATGTCGATGCCATAGGTCACCGGGTTGTTATAGATCATGATGGGTAATTTGGTGGCACGGGCAACCGTTTGATAGTGAGTCAATGTTTCACGTTCACAACCACGATATACCATGGCTGGTAACAGCATGAGGCCATCGACACCCATGCCTTCAATATCTTGTGCATATTTTGACGCGGCATCGGCGGTATATTCTGCGCAGCCACTTAATACAATGATACGACCCTTAACTGTTTCAACAGTATGCTTGATAAACTCGCGTTTCTCTTGTGGCGACAGCGATAGGTTCTCACCGATAGTGCCCAGCGCAATAATGCCATCGATGCCATCGTCGATAAGTTGCTCAAGCATGCGTGCATTTGAGGCGTAGTTGATGGTGCCATCAATATTAAATTGGGTAGAGATCGCTGGGAATACACCGTTCCAGTTAATGTTCATTAAATAATCCTTTGAGTTTGTCTAATATGTAGCAGGTTATGATTGTATCCCGCGATTGAATTAAGTATATTGTATACAATCCTTGGGGTTTGCCAAGTACTAAATTAAAAATAAAAACAACACGCTGTTTTTTAGGAAAAGATGATGAAGATTGATCTCAGCAAATTTAGCCACTTTAAATCGTTCCACACCATAGACGCCCACACCGAAGGCGAACCGTTGCGCATCATTAGCCAAGGCTATCCTGAGATTAAAGGGAATAGCATGCTGGCTAAGCGCCGTTACCTGCAACAAAATCTCGATAATTATCGAAAAATACTGATGCATGAGCCCCGCGGTCATGCCGATATGTACGGCGTGCTAATTACCGAACCAGTGGTACCAGGCAGTGATTTTGGCGTGTTGTTTTTACACAACGAAGGCTACAGCAGCATGTGTGGCCACGGGATTATCGCGGTGTGTAAGGTGGCAGTGGAAGTCGGTACCATTGTGCCAACCTCTTGGCCGCATAATATTAAAATTGACAGCCCCGCTGGGCTGATTAGCGCTTGGGTCGATAGAGATTATTCAGGACAGCTTAGTGTATGGTTTGATAATGTGCCCTCATTTGCCCACAGTCTCGGTAATCGGGTCTCGGTGGATGGCTTTGGCGAGGTGGACTATGATATTGGTTTTGGCGGCGCGTATTATGCCTATGTCGATGCCGATGCACATGGGGTGAGCTGCGCAGCTAATAATGTCGAGCAACTGATTAACCTAGGCCGAGATATTAAGCAGGCTGTGATGGGCCAGCACGAATTAACACACCCAAGAGATCCCGATCTCGGCTTCTTATACGGCACTATTTTTTACAGCGCAAAGACCACCAATCAACATTCACATTCGCGGCACGTTTGTGTCTTTGCCGATGGTGAGGTCGATCGTAGTCCCACTGGCACCGGCGTATCAGGACGCATTGCACTACTGCATGCCAAAGGACAAGTTGCACTAGGCGAGTCAATCACCATCGAGAGTATTGTCGATGGACAAATGCAAGTAGAGGCGCAACCGAGTGAGCGATTCTATCAATATGACGCGGTGATCCCTCAAGTCAGTGGCAGGGCTTGGATAACCGGGGTGCATCAATTTTTGCTTGACCCGAGTGATATCTTCCAACAAGGTTTTATTCTGCGCTAGGGGCGATGAAATGAGTGAAAATAGCAGTGTGGCGGTTATTGGCGGCGGCGTTATCGGCTTAAATACCGCCTACCAATTACAAAAAAATGGTTTTGCTGTGACTATCTTTGACGGTAACGGATTGGCCAGCGAGTCTAGCGCCTCTTTTGGTAACGCGGGACATTTTGCCACTGAGCAGATGTTTCCGCTGGCTGATCCCGCCTTGTTGAGTCAATTGCCTAAAATGCTGCTCGATCCGCTAGGGCCATTTAAGATTAAAGCCAATTACTTTGCCAAAGCACTACCATGGTTCATGCGCTTTTTGTGCGCCATGGGTAAAGAGGCCCGCGTGCGTAATGGCTTGGCAATAAAGGCGCTTAACCAACGCTCCATAAAAAGCTGGCGAACCCTGGTCACAGAACTCGGTTGTGAAGAGTTGTTACAACTTAAAGGGTCGCTGTTGACCTATGAAGGGGCGAGCTCTAACAGCATTCATCAGGATCTAACACACTACCGCGCGCAAGATGTCGAGGTTAATTATGTTAGTGGTGAATCGTTGAGTCAGTTGGCACCTGGCCTGGCGAGCACAGTGACTGGCGCGCTGCATTTTACACAGGTGGGGCATACTCCTTCGCCAGTTCACTTATGCCAAAACATCGCCGATGCTTTCTTAAGACTTGGTGGCAATGTACAAACCAGTCATGTGAGCCAGATATGTGGTGACAATGGTATCGTCATCAGCAGTGAGAATCGCTCGACTCGTTTTGACAAAGTTGTCATCTGCGCAGGAGCACATAGTAAAATATTGGCCAAACAATTAGGTTATAACGTGCCGCTAGAAACAGAGCGCGGCTATCATTTGATGTTGCCGATTAAGACTGACTTAACCATGCCGGTGGCCTCAAGTGACCGTAAATTTATTATGACGCCGATGGCAGATGGATTGCGTCTTGCTGGCACCGTAGAATTTGGCGGGCTAGATAATGCGCCCGATTTTCGTCGTAGCGACATGTTATTGACCCATGCCAAGGCGATGTTATGTCAGAGTAAGGTAGTGCAACTCGTCGACATCACTCTGCAGCAACTTAAGCAAGAAGCGCGCTGGATGGGCTTTAGGCCTTCGTTACCTGACTCTCTGCCGATTATTGATAAGAGCCCTAGCAATCCAAACGTATTGTTTAATTTTGGCCACCAGCATTTAGGGCTGACGTGGGGCGCGATCTCAGGCGAACTGATTCGCGACCTGGTGTTAAACCAACCGACTAAGATTGATGTCAGTCCTTATCGCATCAGCCGCTTTTAACGCTGTTGAGCTCGGCTTAGTTGGTGTTGTTGATTATTAGCCGTTACACTAGCGGCTAATAAAATCGACAGTGTAGTAAACCAATGAACGAATTTTTACCCTATCACACCTCTTTTATCCTCGACAAAGCGCATTTTAGTGAATGTTTTGACCAATCTGTGGTGAGGCATGGGCTTAAAGATTATCGCAAGGCGGCAATCATTGGCTTAGTAGGGCTTATGGTGATGTTTGCGATTGCGACCAATCAATATGTGGCCTTTTTTATCATCGCATTGGCCGCGATTGAGGCATTAAGCGTACGTTATAAGAAGACTTGGTGGCTGTGGCGGCAAATGATTTCAAAAGCCTATGACAACAAGGTTGAGATAGAAATTAATCAACAGGGGGTTACCACCACGTCATTTCATGTTAACGGTCAGCTTAATTGGGCTGATGTTACTGTCGTTGAGCAAACCGATGCCGGTTTGTTGTTGCGTCATGCCGGCGGCGTAAATTACCTGTCAAAGAGTTATCTCTCGGATGAGGTTATCGCCTACATCGCGGCGAAGTAATTGTTAATTATTGGCGGTATGCGATACTCACAGCATCGGATACCAATTTATAATGATTTAAAGTATGCAGACTATTTACAACCTTCATAACTTTGTCGCGCCATTGCCTCCGCATGTCGTTAAACAATGGCAACAACTTAGTGTGACGAAAACAGTGGACGATCAACACTGTATCTATCGTCAAGGAGTACAAGCCACCGAAGTCTATCAAATCCTTAGTGGCGAAGTGCGCTTATGTAATTATTCCGAAGATGGTAAAGAGCTGGTCTTTGGTCAGTTTAAGGCGGGGGATTGTTTTGGCGAAGTGGCGTTAATCGATGGCTTGCCGCGCGCCTGTCATGCTATTGCCAGCGGTCAAACGACTATCGGCATATTGAGCAAGAAAAACTTCCATATGCTCTATGATAAATACCCCGAGATTTCCAAGCAGCTTAATCTAATGTTGGTCCATCGTTTGCGATTATTATGGCAATATAGTGAAGATGCCTGCACCCTTAATCTACACCAGCGCATCGCCCGAGTATTGCTACGACTGCGTCATAGTCACGGCGAGGTTGGGGCAGATGGCATTTATTGGATCAGTACCTCGCATGAGGAGATCGGGCGAATGCTTGGTGCATCACGCCAAAGTGTCAGTAAAGAGCTAAAACAATTAGAAGTTGAAGGGCTGATCAACGTGCAATACGGCAAGATATTTGTGTTAGACCCAAATGCGCTGCATGAAACCTACGAATCTTTAGTAGGACAAGATCAAATCACCCCGATCTACAACCCTAGCTCTTAGCAATTTCCCAATGACCACACGCGACATATCCTCTGCGCAAAGAATGTCAGCTACGCGACAGTGTCGTGCTTTTTTTTGTGTTGTAATTTCCCGATTACAGTAGCAAACATAATGAGGGAATAGGCATGAGAAAAATTAATCGGTGTCGCTGCGTGGCAATCTCAATAGGGCTATTAGCTAGCCTGAGCGCGCAGGCTTGGCAAGATAAGCAGCCAAATATCTTGGTGATTTGGGGAGATGATATTGGGATCACTAACCTCAGTGCCTATAGTGACGGCATCATGGGCTATAAAACCCCAAACATCGATCGCATCGCTAAAGAAGGCATGCGCTTTACCGATTATTATGGCGATCAGTCGTGCACCGCTGGGCGCTCAAGTTTTATCACCGGCCAGTCACCACTGCGCACCGGCTTAAGCAAAGTGGGGCTGCCTGGCTCACCGCTGGGCATCAAACCGCGAGACAAAACCTTGGCGGCGATGCTCAAAGATCAAGGCTATGTAACCGCTCAGTTTGGCAAAAACCACCTCGGTGACAAGAACGAACATCTGCCGACAAAGCATGGCTTTGATGAGTTTTTTGGCAACCTCTATCACCTTAATGCCGAACAAGAGCCTGAGCATGAGGATTATCCTAAGGAAAAATGGTTTAAGAAGGCGTTCGCGCCACGCGGGGTGATAAAAAGTTCGGTAGAAGGTGCGGTGATCGACACTGGCGCGTTGACCAAAAAACGCATGGAAACCGTCGATGATGAGTTTATCGATGCGGCGCAACGTTTTATCAAGAAGTCGAGTGATTTGAGTCAGCCGTTTTTTGTCTGGTTAAATACCACCGGTATGCATTATCACACCCATACTAAAGCCTCGAGCCTGGGCCGTTCTGGGCAGGGATTCTATAACGACACCATGATGGATCATGATGACTTAGTCGGTAGCATGCTCGACCAGCTCGATAAGTTGGGTTTAGCTGAAAATACCATCGTGGTTTATTCGACTGACAACGGGGTGCATTTTAATATGTGGCCAGATTCGGGGATCACGCCGTTTCGCTCGGAAAAAAATTCGAATTGGGAAGGAGCCTATCGCGTGCCAGCCATGGTGCGTTGGCCTGGGAAAATTGCGGCGGGCACCGTTTCCAATGAAATAATGTCACATCTTGACTGGTTACCCACGCTAATGGCCGCGGCAGGCAAATCCAATGTGGTTAACGATCTAAAGACAGGTATGAAGGTTAATGGCAAGTTGGCAAAACTACACCTTGATGGCTTTGATTTCTTACCCTATTTAACCGGTGAAGTGGCGCAAGGTCCGCGAGATGTGTTTCATTATCTCGATGATCAGGGCACGCCTGTCGGTATTCGTATGGGGGATTGGAAAATCGTCTATAAAGAGCAGCGAGCCAAGACCTTTGCGCTATGGACCGAACCAATGGTGACGCTGCGCATCCCCAAGCTTTTTAATTTACGTCGCGACCCGTTTGAGCGCGCCGACCAAAATTCAAATTCATACTGGGAATGGTTTGGTGCTAGAGCGCCGTATGTATACAAAGGATTGGCGTTAACGTCGGGGTATTTAAAAACGTTTCAGGCGTATCCACCGAGTCAAAAGGCCACTTCGTGGTCAATCGATGGTCTTACCGAGAAATTTACTAACCAGCGCGTAGAAATAAAATAGGCTTAACCTAATATGTAATGTAAGTCAGTTAAGGAATGTGCGAACGATGAAACGCGGTCGCTCCCGTCCTTTATCGCCTTAAATTAAAAATTGGCCAATGAAAAAATCAGGGATGATTTTTGATTCGCGCTGTCACTGCTTAGGCGGACTTCCTTATGCCAGAGGCATAACGGTTCTACCTGCGCCCCGTTCACCCCTTCGGGGCCAGCAAAGCTGTTCAAAATTGATCCAGTCAATTTTGTAGTATTTACCGCAGGCGACTGCATGGATGCAGAAGATAGAGCAACGCAGGAGCAGTTGCCGAAACGCGGATCAAATACGGTATTGAATAGACAATTTATCATTTAAGATCAGCGATAAAATAACGGGTCGCCTTTGCAAATAGCGTCCTTGCTATTTGTCCTTCGGACCAGCTAAAGCTGTCTTAAAATTTTCCAGAAATTTTAATCTTTGGGGTACGTTTCTTTAAGAAGCACAAATTGGTCTGGAACCAATTTGAACAGCACCAGGCTGGCCCGCAGGGTGAAATACACGGATGTATTTCATAAAGAAAGGTACCTGGTGTGCGTGTGATGATCTTAAATAAAAAGGTAAAGCTTACAAGCACATCACAAAATCCACTGAAGCTATAATTATTCGCTTAACTGACCAGTATTAGGCTAAGGCGTTGCCAAATTAGACTCCGCCGTAAGTCAGTTTCGCCGGATCTAAGAGCTGTTCGAGTTGCTCGCGTGACAAATCGGTGTGCTCTAATGCCACATCAACAATTGCACGCTGCTGGCTATAAGCAAGCTTGGCGATCTTAGCCGCCAGCTCATAGCCGATAATTGGGTTTAGCGCGGTGACTAAGATTGGGTTTTTATACAATGCCTGTTTAATATTATCACTTTGCACGGTAAAGGTTGCGATGGCTTTATCGGCGAGTAAAACTGAGCTGTTGGCCACTAAATTAATGCTGCTTAACAAATTGTGGCCAATCATCGGCAGCATCACGTTTAATTCGAAATTTCCCGACTGACCGCCGATAGTAATGGCCGCATCATTGCCAATAACCTGCGCCGCAACCATTGCCGTGGCTTCAGGTATCACCGGGTTGACCTTGCCCGGCATAATAGACGAGCCCGGTTGCAGTGCTTCCAGTGCTATTTCACCGAGACCTGATAAGGGACCAGAATTCATCCAGCGCAGGTCATTGGCAATTTTCATCAATGACACAGCGGTAGTTTTAAGTTGGCCAGATAACGCTACCGCAGTGTCTTGTGAGCCAATTAGGGCAAAGAAATTGTCACTCATGGTAAATTTAAGTCCGGTGATTTCAGACAGTTTTTGGTTAAACAGTGCAGCAAATTGTGGGTGAGCATTGATGCCCGTGCCAACAGCAGTGCCGCCCTGTGCCAGGGTTTGAATAACCGGTTGTAGCGCTTGTAAGTTTGCAATGTTTTGCTTAATTTGACTGCTCCAGCTGGCCAAGCTTTGGCTCATTCTCACCGGCATGGCATCCATCAAATGAGTACGCCCAGTTTTGACATGATGGTCAATGGCGTCTGCTTTGATATCAGTGGTCAAAGCCAAATGGTTTAGGGCTGGTAGCAGCTCGGCGCTTAGCTCAATTGCTGCGCTTACATGAATAGCGCTAGGAATAACATCGTTACTGCTTTGACCATAGTTAACATGATCATTGGGGCCAATGACTAATCCACTATCGTTTGAGGCAATGTGCGCAATAACTTCGTTGGCGTTCATGTTGGTACTGGTACCAGAGCCCGTTTGATAGACATCGACGGGAAAATGGTCCATCAGTTGTGAATCGTTAAGCAGCTTGTCGATGGCCGCAACGATAGCATCTGCGATGTCTGGCGCTATTGCGCCTAATTCTTGGTTGGCTTTAGCCGCCGCCGCCTTTATTTTAAGTAGCGCGCGGATAAAACTGCGCGGCATGGTTAAGCCGCTAATCGGGAAGTTATTTACCGCGCGCTGTGTTTGTGCGCCATAAAGCGCTGTATTGGGGACCTTTAATTGGCCCATGCTGTCTTGTTCAATTCTAAAGTTTGTCATCGCTGTTCTACCTGTTGAGTGCATGCCGCGCAAACGTCATGCATTTGATTAAAATGGCGCGCTGCTAAATGCTGTATCTAATTGCTGGTTAACGGCCAGATATAGATCACGTAGCTCGGACCGATCTGAATGTGCTTGGTTTAATGCGCCTAATGACAACAACGGGCGATGGATTGACTCAAAGCACATACGGCGCCAATGTGCTGGAATGCTTGCATCTTCAATAGTGCTTAATAGCGTCGACAGCTGGCTGCGATATAATTGCCATTGTTGGTGGGCAGGCAAAAGACTCGCTATTTGCTCGGCTAAGGCGAAATAAGCAAAGAATAGATCGCTGCGCTGCGGTTGTGTCGCTTGGCTAATGGCAAGAGCAAGCTCCTCCCACAGTTTAAAGTCATGTAACAGGTCATCTAATTGTGTGGACTCAAGTTTGACATGAGAGGGCTGGGGATTAAACATAAAACGGCCTTGTTGTTAATGAGAAGTATTATCATATAGGTTTTTTCCTTGAATTTATACAATGGTGAGAAAATAAATATAGAGTAGCGTTTATAGGGGATGAGCGAGTTGTTATGGCCGATTGAGTGAATTCGATTGGAACCTATATACCCGTGCTACCTGGAAATGCGTGATTTCAGCAAGTCGAGAAGCGTGCCAAATACTAGGCATAAGATGTGTGGTTTAGTCATTCTAAATAAATATCTTATAACGACGTAGTTGGTCGCTTATCGCCTTGCCCTACGGGAGCTTGGGTAGAACGCTATTACGGCGTTATGATTCATAATCAGGGAATAACCATAAATTACAAATCAAGCCTTGTACTAGCATCCTACCCAAGCTCTGAAACCTGCATTTTCAAGTAGCACGGGTATATGTTTCAGATGTGATCGATAAGGTGGCAAAACATATCGATCATTTGCCGCTATTTCTTAAGCACTATTTTTACCCGACCGGTTGGCGCGTAGGGTAGTTTTATCTTTGCACGGGTATTTACCTTTTCAGGTTCAATTCCTTGTAAAAACTCGCTGATCGCGTAGTCTGAGAATGAGCCATCTGCGTATTCGCTAAAGCCAACTTCGAGGGTAAAAATTTTATTGCTAACACTGAGTCTTTTGGTGTTTTTTACATCATCAGTAATGTTTTTTATGACGATTTCGTCGATGTTGTCTGCAATAAACCGTTTACCATCGGGGGTGTCACAGAGTTCGGTGAAGGCCATCGCTAGCCGGCTTAGGCATAGCGTTGGTATCATTTGTATTTGCTCGACAACATTGAAGGTAGACCAGTCGATTGCCAGCGCAATCGTTTTGCCGCTGACTTGATCTAATGTTTGTTGCGCTTGTGGTAAAAACTCTTGCTCAATTTGCTTGAACCAACGCTTTTCCTTTAATCCCATGATTCCTCCAGAATCTATTGTAGTCCTTAGGTTTTTCTAAAATAGCCATTTTAATTGCGCTCTACTGCGAGCAATCCCTTAAAGTGTAGCGGTTAATTGGTTATTTGCGTGACGGGGGTTAAAACCACTGAATACGTATTCATCGATAGTAGCCATCATTACACTGTTCATGGTTGACGAAAGTGCCTATTATCTTTGTATTATGAGCGCCAATTTACAGGGCAGATAAATAAATGAATAATGATTTCAGTCGATTAACATCAGGTAAAGGGCTTGCCATAGGGCTTGCTTTAGGACTTGGCGCCACACTCACGCTCGGTGCTTGTCAATACATCGATGACCAGAAAACACCAAACACAGCATTAGTGATTAAAGGTCAAGGCAAGCCCGTCGTCTATCAGGTGTTTACTCGACTATTTGGTAACCATAATCAAACCAACAAACCCTGGGGTACTATCGCTGAGAATGGCGTCGGTAAATTCTCCGATTTTAATCATCTGGCGCTTGAGGGCATTAAATCGCTTGGGGTAAGCCATATTTGGTATACCGGTGTATTACATCATGCTGTAATCAATGATTATAGTGCAGTGGGGATCGATAGCGATGATCCCGACGTGGTGAAGGGGCGAGCTGGCTCGCCTTATGCGATTAAGGATTACTACAGCGTTAACCCTGATTTAGCGGACGATCCGGCGCAGCGACTACAAGAGTTTAAGCAGCTAATTGATCGCACCCATCAACATCAGATGAACGTTGTGATCGATATTGTGCCAAATCATATCGCCCGTGGTTATCACTCCACCACCAAACCTGCGGGCATTAGCGATTTTGGCACCAATGATAATACCGCGCTCGAATATGCGGTAAATAACAACTTTTATTATGTGCCGGGACAAGATTTTGTGGTGCCAACAACGACCAAAGGCTATCGAGCACTTGGCGGTGAAGCTCATCCGCTACTTGACGGACAATTTGTTGAGTCACCGGCAAAATGGACCGGCAACGGCAGCCGTAAAGCACAGCCCCATGCCAACGATTGGTACGAAACGGTTAAGGTAAACTATGGCGTGCGTCCCGATGGCAGCTACGATTTTCCACATCTACCTCAGGAATATGCGAGTAAGGGCTTTCGCGCACACTATCAATTTTGGCAAGGGAAAACAGTTCCAGGTTCTTGGCTTAAATTTCGTGACATCACCCAGTTCTGGCTAGCCCAGGGGGTTGATGGTTTTCGTTATGACATGGCTGAAATGGTGCCGGTGGAGTTTTGGAGTTACTTAAACTCTCACATCAAGATGACCAACAATGATGCATTTATCTTGGCTGAAGTCTATAACCCGAAGCAATACCGCAATTATATTGGCTTAGGACTCACCGATTATCTGTATGACAAGGTGGGCTTTTACGATACGTTAAAGTCGATTATGCAGGGAAAAACGGGCACCAGCCTATTGATTAAGGCGCAACAGCAAGTGGCCGATATTGAATCGCATATGCTGCACTTTCTAGAAAATCATGATGAGCAACGCATCGCTAGCCCCGAGTTTGCAGGTGATGCACGCAAAGGCATGCCAGCAATGGTGGTGTCAGCGACATTAAGTACCTCGCCGACTATGCTCTATTTTGGCCAGGCAATGGGCGAAGATGGCAGTGAAAACGCGGGGTTTGGTCAGCCAAGTCGTACCTCGATCTTCGATTATGTTGGGGTGCCAGCCTTGCAGCGCTGGACTAATGATGGCAAATTCGACGGCGCAAAGCTTAGCATTCGCGAAAAGTCATTACGCTCGTTCTATCAAACATTAATGAGTTTTGTGGCTACCAGCTCTGGCTTGACCGGTCACTATCAGGAAATTCATCAGCTTAATCTCACACAGGACAGTGATTATAGTGAGCAACAAATTGCGTTTGCCCGTTGGAGCGAACAGCAGAAATTGATTATCGCCAGTAACTTTAACCCCAATGAACAGGTAAAATTTTCGTTGTTCATACCAAGTGACTTACTCAGGCAATGGCAAGTTAGTGATGGCAGCTATCGGGTCGTGGAACAATTAAGTGGCCGCGAGTATCAATTGGTGGTGACGCAAGGCCGCGGACATATCGATACACAACTGGCGCCATTGGCCTCAGTCATCTATCAACTCGTTCCATAAAAAATCCGATAATAGATCAATCAAGTGCAACTTTATTGATCTAGACAGGGGCCGCTTGCTGTCTTAGTCGCTAGACTCTTTAGTTCCCTTAGTCTGACAGACAATACATAGTATGGTAGATATTAAAGCGATTCTTTTTGGTGGCGTTGTTACCACCGTCATTTTCTTAATCAATCAACTGATTTTTATCTTAGTCGCGGCCTACAGCGGCCTTGCAGGCTGGCAATCGCCATTTTGGTCGCAATATAAGCACCTCATCTGGCAAGGCATGGGCATTGCGACATTATGCGTATCAATGCTGCTTGGTGGCATGTTGATGCGCTACTTTGTCGATAAACGTCCTGCGCTGCATGGTTTTATCGTTGGCGCGATTCTCTCATTATTGTTTGCCTGGTCATCTGGCGACCGCGGTGAACTCAACCTCACCGCATTACTGGTGTTTAGCGCTGGCGCGCTATGCTGCGCCTTGGGCGCGCATTGTAGCCCGTGGCCGAAAGCTAAAGTGGCCTAAAAGTGAGTTACGCATCCCACGCTGGTGTTACTCGATGATGATTCTTTGAGATCAACTGTCTTATGATAAATATACGCAACCACTAGCTTGGTCACGGGAGCATCAATTTTTCGTATTTCTACCACGAATGCGCAATGTTTCCGCCTTTCGACGGGAGGGGGATATCGTCAAAGCATGAAAACCGGATGACGTTGAGTATCTACTACCTTGGAATGCTAAAGTTCTCTAGGTGCTTTGCCTAGACGCTTAACATTTATCGCTTTAAAAAATACGTTCCTATCGGTGTTTTCAAGTGCAAATTGTTAGCATCTAGATATATTATTTCCCACTTTATTAAAGTTTGACCAGAAGTAACATGTAAAATATTAGCCTTTCTGAAGTACGGATAAAGTCTATTACCTGATTTATTTATGACTTCCATAACAGTGTCATGTTTAATCACTACAAAATTTCCAGGTTCTACTTGATTAACACTCCCTTCTTCGTCTACAACCTGCTCTAGAAGCCATTTATGCTCAATCGAATCGTTGACTATTAGTGTCTTTGATACACATGCCGTCGTTCCTACTAGCACCAAAAATGCAATACAAATAAAAGTCTTGATATGTTTCATTTATCGATAGTCCGAAGTTGTTTTTTTAGGTAATGCACTAGCCAACAAACGGCCAACTCCATCTGGAAGCTGTTCCAAGTCATATTTTTTAGCACTTGATATTTTACCAACCTCTTTGCCGTCATTATCTCTAGTAATAGTTGTAACTATTTGTGTTAATTCTCTTATTCCCCAAGGATGTGGCGACCATTTGAAACTATACTTAAATATAATTTCACAACTCCAACCCCTAGATACTCGAGGATATGGAACTAAAGCTTGAACTTCATCCTTTACAATACCAGCAAGTGTCCCAACTGCAACACCAGCCAAACCAAAAGTTACCGCAGTTACACCTGCCGTTAAGAATGCTGTCCCCAAGTGACCTGTATATCTAATTGCTTTTTCCCACTCTAAATTCCATTTTGTTGCGGATGAATCTGTTGGAAATCGATAAGTATGAGAAGAAGTACTTGTAAGATTATCTCTCAGAAAGCAATTGGCGGCTTTACCTGTTCCAATCCAGTGACCACCATCAGTCCAATTAAGTTTATTGTTTCATTGGAATTCTAGCTTTTTCCTTTCAGCAGGACTTAATTTTGTGGGTTTCGCTATAGCTGTTGTCATAAAAATACCCTATAAAACACCATAAGAAATTAAAGTATAGCAACGATCTTGGAGTTTGCCTGAGCAGTAGAACGCCCGCCTAAGCCACATCTAATATTGGCGTAGGTTTTTGCGGAAACTTTGCAAAAATGCGAAAGCTTTAGCCGTCCAGCCGAAGTGCTTAATGCGTATCTACATGCAGTTAATAAACACTCTTTTTAAACTAGCTATCCCAATCTTCAGCACTTAGAACGATAAAGTCATCCCCAGAACGGAGCGTCACTTCAATTGGTTCATGCTCACTCACGGTTTGCTCAACATATGCTTTTAGGTTGTCTCTAAACTGATTTACGCTTATATTATTCATAATTACGCCTTCATTTATGTACGGTATGATCGTACGGAAATGGCTGGTAAATACAAGGCCATAAAGTCAGGTACTCAACACTATCAGATTGGTTTAAAATAGAAGAATGGAAAACTCACCAGCATTAATCACGGCTCCTGTGGGGCGTTGAGGCTGTAGAATTTATGATTGAGCTAAAACAGGTGAAAGCGAGTTAGTGTAACGCGGTAGGCGACGGTCTCAAGGTAGGTAAGCATTTTAAACCCTTATTTTGACCTGCTTTTGTAACTTTTTATAAATTCTACAGTCTCGTTAGCATACTTTATTTAGGACTGTACATAGGCTATAGGGATTGGCTGATCCTGAAGTGCTGGAATCGCTCCGATAAATATTAGATCTGGCTGACGAGGTTTGTAACGCCTTCTAAGTCATACAAAGCCGGCGATGACAGTTGTATTTTAATTTGTGATAGAAACATGCACCGGTCACGTAGGACTGGGCAATACATGAAAACTCAATTGCAATTCGTAGCATTGAGGCTAAGCTATGTAAACCAAAAATGAGTTTGGAAGAAAAGCAAGCTTGGAATATTGAAAAAGGATTACCCAAAAATGCTGGTTTTGTAGTGGTCAACTAAATTTGCCATGGGACAACGATGAGAAGCATAAACTTGCTACTCAATTTTCATCGGGTGAGTCGATTGACGAAATAGCGGAGCATCATGGCCGTACTAAAGGTGCAATTACTTCAGAGCTTAAACATCAAGGGTTGATTGATGAGTAACTCAGCATATTACAAGCAATTCAACGCAGATTGGGTTTGCGGTCACGCGTTTTTCAAAAGCATCAGCAAAACTGAGCCAGCATCAGCATCAGCTATGGCCTAGGCGGGCGTAATTTTTCAGGGCTATCATGAACTTTCTGTTTAACACTAGCGTAATAAAGCAGATGGAAAAATGGTTTGATAAAAATGATGTTTTTGGACTTAAATTGCCTGATGGTTGGTTCGGTAGACCTTGTGATAATCATTACAGGTTAACTTTACTTGAAGATAGGAAGCATAGACTACTGATTGAAGTTGATGATGAATTATTCTTTCTAATCACTAAACCAGTTAAATGCTCTTATGTTGATGGTAATTTGGTTATTAGTAACTTTAAACAGGTGACGTTTGACCGCCAAGGATACGGAGACATGAAACCTCATTGTAAGGTCTATGGCATCGGCTTATTAACCTTTGTGGTTTTAAAGTATTGAAAACATGCGAAGAAATACGTAACTCTGATACACGAGCTTTATTTTTCATCTACTATTTGTTGGTTCTTATTGGCGTAATGTACTACGCTTTCTAAATGTCTGTTCTCGGGATTGTCGAATAATCCTTTGGATATACCGTTTGTAACCAGCAAAGGTTTAGAGTAAAAATGAACATTTTGAAACGATTATTCGTTGTTTTTTTTGTTACCCTTGCGTGTGTAAGTTGCGATCAAGGTACTAAGTTAATCGCATCGGAACATCTCGCTAAATTTAGTTGACCACTACAGACAAGCTACCTTAATGATATTATCAGGCTTGGCTACACAGAAAATGTTGGTGCATTTTTAGGGTTAGGTAATAACTTATCAGAGCAAGCTAGGTTTTGGTTTTTTGTGGTTTTAGTCGGCACATTTTTGTTGGCTTTATTTTGCTATTTAGTCTTAAATTCAAAACAACATCTAGCACCTTTAATCGCATTATCGTTGGTGTTTTCAGGTGGTATTAGCAACGCTTATGATCGTGTAATGAATAATGGTGCTGTTATCGATTTTCTAAATATTGATATAGGCGCCGTTAGAACGGGGATATTTAATGTTGCCGATATCGCAATCATGTTAGGTGCTTTTCTCCTGCTGTTTACCCAAAATAAAAACAAAGTTAAGGTGTAAAGACTACTAACAACAGCCGGTCAAGGCACAACGAGTGTGCCAGTAGTTCTCACTACTTAGGGGCATTAGCTAAGTTGGCACATCATTTAGCATTACATGTTTAATGAAGGGATTTCGCTTGAAAAAGATAATATTATGTTGCCTATTTGCCTCCAATACTGTTTTCTGTGCAGAACAAGATCACCAACAGTTTCTTATAGAAGCGATAAAAATTGAAAATCAGATACAAGAACACACGAAAGGTAAAAGTTTAGTTGAGAAAATCTCATTCATTGAAGACCTTACGAAAGAGTTATCGAATAACCCCATCGCTTTAGATATTTTAATGCAAAATATTGGTGTTCAATATTCTTTCGCTGGCTTACATAAAAAAGCCTTGATTGCGAAAGATAGTCTGAACCAAAGTGACAATTTAGTGCTTGACGATTTAACCAGCTATCAAGCAAAAAATGCTGTTAGTGAAATTTTGAAACGTGCCCAAACACATCAAATTGTCATGATCAATGAAGCTCATGATATTGCGCAACACAGGGTACTAACCTACCGTATTCTTGCGGGACTGTGGCAGCAAGGATATCGATACTTTGCAGCTGAATCGTTAAACGCCTCAGCTACATCACAAGTGAACAAAGGATATGTTACTAATCAAATAGGGTATTACACCCGAGAAACTACATATGCCCAGCTAGTGCTTGAAGCAAAAAATTTGGGCTTTGAAATAATTTCATATGATCGACATAAGCCAAGCAAGCTCAATACTATCGATGAACGGGAAACGAACTCAGCACAAACTATCAAAGAAAAAGTATTTGATAAAGATCCGGCGGCTAAGATTATTCTTCATGTTGGGTATTCACATATCAATGAAGATAAATGGTTGGCAAGTAAGCTTAAAGAGATTACTGCGCTAGAGACACTTACGATTGACCAAACTACACGGATAGAAAAAAGCAACGAAAAATACGAACATCCAACATATACCAAAGCAGTTAAAGAGGTAGAGTTACAAGAGCCATTTATTTTTGTAAAAGGTGATAAAGCTTGGAGCTCCGCTGAAAAAAAGTGGGATATATCGGTCTTTTGGCCAAGAACAAGTTACCTCAATGGACGCCCCAAGTGGGCTTCTTTAGATAGAAAAAATTACAGCGTTGGCTCAAGTGATTGTAAGGGTTCATACCCTTGCATGGTTGAAGTGTTCAAATTCAATCACAAAGATGAAGTGCCATTGGATAGAGTGATAATTTCGTCTAAAGAAGAACTCAAGTCAGTATTCTTATCTCGAGGAAGTAATACGGTTGTAACTACTGATAGTAATGGAAATGAAGTTATAATATTTACCGTTAATAATTAGCTGCTTATGGAGGTTCTGTGCAAGTAGTCTACGAAAACAATCTTGATGATCTGATTGCGCTTAATACAGATTTGTTGAGTAATAATATTCAGTTTAAAAAAATAAGGTTATGGAGGCTATACGCAAGCCCGCTTTTTCTGTTGTTTTCATTTTCATTTTTTGCTTATGTAACTAATCACCCAAGCTTTTATTGGGGGGCTGTGGCGGGCGCTTTACTTTCATTTTTTTTGACATTTTATGCTTATAAGAACTACCCAAAAAAAGCTGCCAAACAAACCGAGCAAAAAGAAGTGCTATGCCAACACATTATTACAGTTACAGCCGGCGGCGTAAGAGAAAATACCGAAAATTCAGAAGGTTATCATAAATGGCAAGCCATCAATAATGTATCCATAAATGATGATTACGTATTTATATATACTACTGGGGTGACTGCTCATGTCATCCCAAAGAGAGTTTTAGGTGAAAATTATTTTATAAAATTTAAACAACAAGTAAGGGTGTACTATCAACATGAAGCTGCGACAGCTTAAAGATTTAGGGCCAAAGTCAGAAAAACATTTACTCGAAATTGGCATCACGACACCTGAAGTACTTGAGAAGGTTGGCGCAGTCAGGGCGTATATTCGACTTAGCAAAGAGTCTCGCGTAAAACCAAGCCTAAACTTTCTTTACGCGATGGTCGGCGCACTAGAAAATCAACATTGGATTGATATCGCTAATACTGAAAAGGGTCGTCTCCTTATGGAGCTTGAAGGCTTTCGTGAGCTCGAAGAAATGTTAAAAGAACAAACTATTGAAATAAAAATGTCACTACTAGCAGAGTCGCATTGATATCCCCTTTACTATAAAACTCAGAAAAAGATGTGCCAGCACTGTTCACAGTAATGAGACATTATGTTCAAGGAGCACCATGGTGATCACTGGGCAAGAGTGAAGCAGTAATCCCACAAGTGAATCTAACAATGTTCCTTCCCCAGGTTTAGAAGAAGTAGACAATTCGACAAACAAGACACATTTAGTTAGAGTAGTATTTTTAACTATCAAGGAAGAGTATGTTTAATCCAATGAAGTTGGCGTTAGCTGGCGCGCTTGTGGTCGGTTTATCGGCGTGCGGCGAAGAAGCGTTAGTCCCCGAAAGTGATTGCGATAAAGTGGTCGCGCATGCGACTAGCGTGCTGGGCAAGTTTGCGCCGAGCAGCGATGAAATGCTTAAGCAATGTAAAGCGGCTAGCGACAAGGTGCGTGGGTGCGTGATGGCGGCTGACAAGCCGATGAAGTTGACCCAATGTGACTTCTAAGCGCTTTTAATCCATTGGGCATTACCCGTTGATGCCCAATCCTTACACCTTTCTTTACCAAATACCGACAATTTAACTCCCATAATTGACTTAGATCAAGTGCCGTTAGGATTGCGATTGAATCCGCTCTCGTTGCTGTCATAGTGGCGGCTTTATTGGGCGCATTACGCCCAACACGTGTAAGGATAGTGATGGCTGAGTCAGTGAATTTAGCGCGCAGAGGACTGCTGCGGGGTAGATTAAAGGCGCCCAAGGCGCAATTGCGACTGCCTTGGGTAACTAACGAACAAGATTTTGTCAATCAGTGCACCCGCTGTGAAGATTGCCTGTCGAGCTGCCCTGAAAATATTATCGTCAAAGGTGACGGCGGTTTCCCCACTATCGACTTTACCAAAGGCGAGTGCACCTTCTGTCAAGATTGTGTCTCGGCCTGTAGCGAAGAGTTCTTTGTCGCCGATAAAAGTACCAAGGCTTGGCCAGTTAATTTATCCTTCTTAGATAACTGTCTGGCGAACAACCTGATCTATTGCCAGAGTTGTCAAGATGTTTGTGATACGCAAGCGATTAGTTTTTCCTACGCCAACGGCTCTATTCCTGTGCCACAGGTTAATCAAGACGACTGTACAGCGTGTGGCGCTTGCATCATTCCTTGTCCAACTCAATCTATTACCCTCAATCCAATAATCACCTATTTTTTGTGAGTCTATTCCAAACTTGATTTTGATCAAGAACTGTAAATCTGGGCGCTATATCATAGCGACAAATAGGATTAAAGGAATCTCACTATGAGTGCATTAGAGTCGTTGATTTGGACGGTACTGGGTTATTTGGCCATGCCATCTATTTTCATCATCGGATTTGCCGGAGTCGCGGCGGTATCTTTAGGTATTTTAAAGTTGCTCAACAGCCGTTTTAAGCAATCGTAAACCAACGCTAGGATCCCAAACAGTGATAAATTTACTAGAACAAGAACCTGTCCATATTGCCGGTGTACTGGTGAAAGCCTTTCGTCACAATTGTGACGCGGTAACCGAGCTATTACATGCGCTGCCAGGTACTCAGGTACATGAAGTTAGCGATGATGGCGCGATGATAGTCACCGTAGAGTCGACCGATCAGGAACGCAATATTGTTGAGACGATTACTCACCTTAGCAAGTTAGAGGGAGTGCTCGATACGTCGTTGATATTCCACCATAACGATGCGGGTTTAGTGCCCCATGCGCCAAAGGCAGCGGATCAACCAATCAATTTTAGATAAGCCATATTGGCGTATATTTTAATTATAACAACAGAATTTGGCGCTTAGTGCGCAAATCCAATAGTCAGGAGAAGAAGTGATGAGTCTTTCAAGACGTGACTTCATAAAAGCAAATGCGATCGCAGCGACTGCGGCGGCCGCAGGAATGGCAATTCCAGTATCGGCGTCTAATTTAACGACCGATTCAAGCAAGAGTAAAATCAAGTGGGACAAGGCACCTTGTCGTTTCTGTGGCACCGGTTGTAGCGTACTAGTCGGTAGTCAAGACGGTAAAGTTGTAGCTACTCAGGGCGATCCACAAGCGCCAGTAAACAAAGGCCTAAACTGTATCAAGGGCTATTTCTTATCGAAGATTATGTACGGTAAAGATCGCTTAACCCAGCCGTTACTGCGTATGACCAATGGTGTTTACGACAAAGAAGGTGAATTTGCCCCGGTTAGCTGGGATAAAGCCTTCGATGTGATGGCAGAAAAGTTCAAGAAGACCCTCAAGGAAAAAGGCCCAACGGGTGTTGGCATGTTTGGCTCTGGTCAATGGACGGTGATGGAAGGCTACGCCGCGGTTAAATTGATGAAGGCGGGTTTCCGCTCAAACAATATCGATCCGAACGCGCGCCATTGTATGGCGTCGGCTGTTGGCGGTTTCATGCGTACTTTTGGTATCGATGAGCCGATGGGCTGTTACGATGATTTTGAAAATTCTGACTGCTTTGTGCTGTGGGGATCGAACATGGCGGAAATGCACCCAATTTTGTGGTCGCGCTTAACGGATCGCCGTTTATCACATCAGCACGTACGGGTTCATGTGTTATCGACTTATAAGCATCGTTCATTCGAGCTTGCAGATAATGGCATGATCTTCACCCCAAATACCGATTTGGCGATTGCAAACTACATTGCTAACTACATTATCCAAAATGATGCGGTCAATTGGGACTTTGTTAAGAAGCATACTCACTTTAAGCAAGTGACCACCGATATCGGTTATGGCTTGCGCCCTGAACACGAATTAGAGAAAGCGGCTAAAAATGTGTCTTCGGCAGGTAAAATACTCGACTTGACGTTCGATGAGTACAAGGCACAAGTGGCTGAGTACACGGTCGAAAAAACCGAAGAAATCTCCGGTATTCCAGCGAAGCAGTTGATAGAAATGGCTAAGGCTTATGCCGATCCAAAAGTGAAAGTGATGTCGCTTTGGACCATGGGCATGAACCAGCACACACGCGGCGTGTGGATGAACAGCCTTGTTTATAATATCCATTTACTGACTGGCAAAATATCTTTGCCTGGCAACGGTCCGTTTTCATTAACTGGACAACCATCGGCCTGTGGTACCGCTCGTGAAGTGGGCACGTTCTCGCATCGTTTACCTGCCGATTTAGTGGTCAAGAAGAAAGCGCATCGCGACATCGCAGAAAAAATCTGGAAATTACCAGAAGGCACTATTCCTGGTAAGCCGGGTTATCATGCGGTGGAACAAAACCGTATGCTTAAAGACGGCAAGCTAAATGCTTATTGGGTGATGTGTAACAACAACATGCAGGCTGCAGCGAACATCAACGAAGAAGGACTGCCGGGTTACCGTAACCCAGAAAACTTCATTGTGGTGTCAGACCCTTACCCAACGGTGACTTGTCAGGCAGCCGATCTTATTTTACCAACGGCAATGTGGGTAGAGAAAGAGGGCTGTTATGGCAACGCCGAGCGCCGCACACAACAGTGGTTCCAGCAAGTAAAAGCGCCAGGCGAAGCTAAGTCTGATCTATGGCAGCTAATGGAGTTTGCCAAACGCTTCAAGATCGAAGAAGTGTGGGATGAAGAACTGTTAGCTAAAGCACCACATTTACGTGGCAAGACGATGTTTGATGTGTTGTATCGTAACGGCAATGTTGATGCCTTTTCAATTGATGAAGCGAAAGAGCTTAACGATGACGCACATGCAGTAGGCTTCTACGTGCAAAAAGGACTGTTCGAAGAATATGCAGCCTTTGGTCGTGGACACGGTCATGATCTTGCACCATACGAAATGTATCAAAAAGCACGTGGTCTTCGTTGGCCAGTTGTTGACGGTAAAGAAACACAGTGGCGCTTCAAAGAAGGTTCAGACCCTTATGTTAAGCCAGGTAAAGACTTTGAGTTCTACGGCAAACCAGATGGTAAGGCACTGATTATATCTGCACCTTATGAGAAACCACCTGAATCGCCAGATGAAGAATACGATATGTGGTTATGTACTGGACGTGTATTAGAGCATTGGCATTCTGGCTCGATGACCGCACGTGTGCCTGAACTGTATCGCGCCTTTCCTGATGCAGTGGTATTTATGCACCCAGATGATGCGCGCAAACGCAACTTGCGTCGTGGTGATGAAGTGGTTGTTGAATCGCGTCGTGGTGAGATGAAGAGTCGTATTGAAACACGTGGACGCAATCGACCACCAGTTGGCTTGGTGTTTGTGCCATGGTTTGACGCGCGTCAGTTAATTAACAAATTAACGCTCGATGCGACCGATCCACTTTCCAAGCAAACTGACTTTAAGAAATGCGCGATTAAAATACGCAAAGCCTAAGTTAGGTTACATGGCTCAACATGAGCCATGTAACAGCTCATTTTACTGGTTGCCCTCCAAGGAGGAATAATATGAAAAAAATAATAACAGCCCTATTGATATTGGGTATGGCTACTAGCGTGGTCGCAATAGCAAATGAAAATACAGTGCCAAGTAATAATGGCGGCGTCGAATCACTGCGTGGTTCGACTGAAATTGATGTGACACGAAAAGCCGACAAGCATAAGCGAGTGATTAAAGACCGTGAACCGCTACAGCGCAACTACGTTCACCAACCGCCAATTATTCCGCATCAAATACGTGGATATAAAGTTAACCTAAATGCCAACAAGTGTTTATCTTGTCACGGCTGGAAATATGCTAGGGAAACTGGCGCGACTAAGGTTAGCCCAACTCACTTTGAAACACGTGATGGCATGACATTATCGGATATTTCGCCCCGTCGTTATTTCTGTATGCAATGCCACGTACCTCAAGTCGATGCTAAGCCATTGGTAGAGAATAAATTCAAGGCTGTCGACTCGTTGACTCAGCACTAATTGGCCTGAGGAATTGACCAATGAACATAATTAAAAAAATATGGCGCGCGTTGTCAACACCGAGTAAAGCGGGCGTTGGCCTCGTATTAGCGTTAGGATTTGGCGGTGGTGTAGTTTTTTGGGGCGGCTTTAATACAGCGCTCTCTCTAACCAACACCGAAGAGTTTTGTACCGGTTGTCACGAGATGGCTGATAATGTTTATCAGGAATATCGCGAAACCATTCATTACTCAAATCGCTCTGGCGTACGTGCTACGTGTCCCGATTGTCATGTACCGAAAGATTGGACCCATAAAATCATTCGTAAGATTGCGGCGAGTAAAGAGGTGTGGGGCATGTTGACTGGCATTATCGATACCCGAGAAAAATTTGTCGAGCATCGAAAGTCCATGGCTATGCGTGAATGGAAACGAATGAAAGATAACGATTCAAGAGAGTGTCGTAACTGCCACAACTTCGAGTACATGGACTTTAGCGAACAAGGTAGCCGCAGTGTGAAAATGCACTCTAGCGCGTTGGCTTCTGGTGAAAAGACCTGTATCGATTGTCACAAAGGTATCGCGCATGAGTTACCGGACATGAAAGGCGTCGAAGGCTGGCACTAGACTGTAATGTTGGTCAGTTAAGCGAATAATTATAGCTTCAGTGGATTTTGTGATGTGCTTGTAAGCTTTACCTTTTTATTTAAGATCATCACACGCACACCAGGTACCTTTCTTTGCTTCGCCAAAGAAACGTACCCCAAAGAAAGGCGACCCGTTATTTTACCGCTGATCTTAAATGATAAATTGTCTATTCAATACCGTATTTGATCCGCGTCCCTGCGGTAAATACTAAAAAATCATCCCTGATTTTTTTATTGGTCAATTTCTAATTTAAGGCGATAAAGGACGGGAGATGCCGCGCTTTATTGGTGGCATATTCCTTAACTGACACGCATTAGGCACTAGGCTGCTAGTTGATGAGCTGGCTGTCGCTAACTGCCAGCCAATGTGCAAGTACATGGACTTTAGCGAACAAGGTAGCCGCAGTGTGAAAATGCACTCTAGCGCGTTGGCTTCTGGTGAAAAGAGCTTTATCGACTGACATAAAGGTATCATGTATGCATTACCGGACATGAAAGGCGTTGAAGGCTGGCACTAGGCTGCTCGTTGATTAACTGGGCTTTGGTGAAAAGAGCTTTATCGACTGACATAAAGGTATCATGTATGCATTACCAGACATGAAAGGTGTCGGAGGCTGGCACTAAGAACATTTGACCAACTAATCAAAACCGCTTCGGCGGTTTTTTTTGTTAACAATTGTATTTACACCACCTCTGCTTGAAATTTGGTGAAATAGCGACTTTAATTGAGATTGTTTATCAACAATATTAGGGATGATAATGAAAAGGTTTTGGTTAGTCGGTACAGCAGTGTTATTAAGCTCACTGTTAGGTTGGTCGTTTTTTGGACAGGAGAGCACTGTGGTAGGCGACTCCGTTGATGCTGTTGAGGAGAGTACGTCAACACCTATCGAACAATCTAGCGAGCTGATCGCCGATACCACTGATGAAGTTATCATCAGTGGTAACCAAACCAAACGTCCTGAGACAGCGGTCGATGTGCTAAGTACTGGCATCATAGATTGCAGTAGCAGGCTGTATCTTAATGACCGCAGCCGTCATGATGCAGTAGAAAATATAGCAGTAGATTCTAATCTAATTATTGCTCAATTTGCTCATGTTAACACGCTAGAGGCCCAGCTTTCTTATACGCTAGGCGCCAAACTGCAAGATATTGAACACCGATTCGACTCATTGCTAGACTTCAATCAACAATTTCCTGATAACCCTATCGCACTAGCGCTATTAATCGAGTCATGCGCCAGTATTAAGCAACCGCAGCGGTGTGATAATGTGTTGATTGACCAAGCGATAGCTATTCACCAGGATAATGGGCAATTCTGGCTGAGCCTGGCCGCGCTCTACCTCAAGCGCCAGCAGCAAGATTTGGCGTTGGCTGCCTTGGTCAATGTAGAGCAGGCGAGTTATTTTGAAGATTACCGTATTCAAGTCATTTTGAACCACCTTAACGCGCTTGAGGCGGTTGAAGGCCTCAATACATCGACAATAACCTTTGGCGCATTAAGTCATGGTATCGAAAAACCGCGCATCAGCAGGCCAATAATTAATTTTTGTGCCAATAGCGCAACTAAAGATACCTCTGTTACACAGCTTTGTTTGTCTGTCGGTCAGCAGCTGGAACAGCAAAGCCAATCCTTTGAACAGCGCTATGCGGGGCAAAAGCTACAGATGCAATATTGGCAGGAGATTGGCGATGTGGAACAAGAGTTGGTTGTGAAGTCGCGGCAAAAAGTGTTGAGATCCGATCGACGGCCCAAGAATGAGAAACGCTTAGAAAAGGCGTTTGTCTTGGCGCTGCTTAATCGAAACTTGTTGCGAGGTTGGTTAGAAAATATTCAAGGCGTTGGTGAAAGTGAAGCTCGCCAGCGCTTAATCGTTCGCGCACAACAGTATTCTGCTACGCATGGCGAGCAGGCATGCGGAGTGGGTAATGAGATAGGCTTGCGCTAGGTCAACAACGGTCGATGCCCAGCGCGCTACAATAACATTTTTCCTGCGCGACAAAGTGTTTACTCATGAGCTTAAAATTACTCTCAATCTTATCATTATCTTTACCCTTTCTTGTTGCTTGTAGCGGCCATCCCGCTGCGTCTTCGTGGTCATTAATCACACCTAATGCGTTTAGCGTGAATACCATTGTGGTTGATTTTGAGGGTAAGGCTATATTAGGCCAAGAACAAAGTGACGGTGGCGACTACCATTGTTTTTGGAATGCCCGAAGTGAAAGCATGATCCATTTAAAATGTCGCTTGGCCGGTGAGGACGCTAGCGAACGTATTTTCGAGTTGACGGTAGGCCCAGAAAACGAAGCTAAACTCACTGACAACGGTAATTTGTTAGCGCGTTATCGCTTGATGTTAGCGCAAAGCTAGCGAGGTTTATTGCAGTCAATATTTGTTGACAGTTCATTTCTATTTAAATGTTAAATAGTGCTTTACTCCCCTGTAAAAGCGACTAGAATCGCGCAATTATTAATTTGGCTAGCAGTCTATCGTTCTTTTTGCGCCGCAGCATTCCCTTTAACTCTCGTTTAGGGAAAATAGTGTTGCGCAATGCTTAACGTGATAGTTACACTAGTTGTATTGTTTTTGATCAGGAACCAAAGTGACTACTTCTCCGTTCGCCCAACGCCGAAAATTTATTATCAATCTGGCCAAAGCGCTGCATAAATTTGGCACGCCAGCCTATCGCCTTGAGGCGCATTTACTCAATGTTGCTGCAATTTTGGGCTTAGGCGGCTCGTTTATTGTCACGCCAACATCGCTAACCTTGGTGTTATGGCTCAAGGGTGAACATGATGCACAACATAATTATGTGGTCAGGGTTAACCCCGGCGATTTAGATCTTGGCTCATTGGCGCGTACCGATGAATTGGTCGAAGAGTTAGCCAGTGGGCAGCGCACACTGCTTGAATCTATCGAGCGTTTGAGCGAGATCGAAAACAAGCCGCCGCCATACTCACATCTGGTTACATTCTGGGCATTTGGCTGTTCTGGTGGCGCGTTTGCAATGCTGATGGCCACCAGTTGGAATGATGTGTTTTGGTCGTTTTTGATGAGTTTGGTCGTATACCTCTTTGTTATTTGGTCATCACGCTCTAAAGGGGTGACTAAGATGCTTGAGCCGTTAGTGGCTATGGTGTCCGCCTTCTTTGTTTCAGGTATTATGCACCTTGACCCACACATCAATATGTCACTGGTGGTGTTGTCGAGCATCATAGCCTTCATTCCGGGCTTGGCCTTAACGCTTGGCTTACGTGAACTGGCGTCACGAGATTTGCTTTCTGGTACGGCCAGAATCATGGACGCGGTAATGCTATTATTTAAGCTCTACTTTGGCGCTGTCTTAGGCATGGCGTTGGGGGAAATGGCTTGGGGCAGTATTGAGTATGTTGCGCCTGAACTTGTGCCTGCATGGACGGCGTGGCTTGCAGTATTCTTACTAGGTTCAAGCCTAGTTGTGATGTTTAAGATACGCCTAAAAGACTCACCGTGGGGCATTATCGCTGGTTTTATTTCATTTGGCATGAGTATGCTGGCGGCGCAATCATTTGGCATAGCATTAGGTGCTTTTTTTGGTGCTTTTAGTGTCGGCATATACAGTAATATCTATGCACGACTGTTTAATGCACCGGCTATTTTGGTGTCATTGCAGGGCTTGGTCATATTAGTGCCGGGCAGTAAGGTATATATTGGTCTCAATACTATGGTGTCGGGGGAACATATTATTGCGATTGACCACATCGGCAGTCAATCGTTCTTGATCTTTATGTCGCTGGTCGCAGGGCTTATTTTTTCTAGTGTTGTATTACCGCCAAAGCGTTCGTTATAGTTATTTAGCCACAAATTGGTATTATTTGTTCTGTTTGCTCGAGAACGAACTTGGCAGCAAGTCGACACCTACTATTGACGCTAGCTTCAATAGTAGCGGAATAGTGATAGGCGCGAAGGGCAGTATGGCAAAAACACCGAGTCCGAGACCCTTAAGGATATCAAAAAACTGAGCGTGCGCCGCAGCCATCTCCTGTTTGTCCGCTCTACCGCGAGTGGCCTTGGTGTAGATGGCCAACATTTCTTTTGTTTCTTGTTTCTCTTGAGCAAGGGCCCATTTTAGCTTTACCATAGTGCGCCTAAAATCTATCTTGGCGCGTCGCCCATTGATCTGTAACACACGAATTGGTGCTCGGTGAAGCTTCTTGTAGTGTCTCAATGCTTGACCTTAAATAGTGATCCCAACGATTGATATAGCGTAACCGTGGCCATCTTTACAAACCCTTAATTAATATTTTTGAATTACGTTGAAAGTTGTAAAGTGCGCGTTTTTCAAGCGGTAATTTACCGATGTCGCCCGGTTCAAACCCTCGTTCACGAAACCAGTGAATTGAGCTGGTAGTTAAGACAAATAGCGTTTTTAGACCAAGTTTTATCGCCTGTTTGCTGACCTGGTTAACCAAGGCATCGCCGCGTGAAGCCATACGATATGCAGGATGGGTAGCAACGCAGGCCATTTCGCCGGTAATACCATCTTTAGCAGGGTAGAGCGCAGCACAGCCAATAACCAAGCCATCGCGCTCAACGATGGTGAAACGCTCTATTTCCATCTCTAGTTGTTCGCGAGATCGCCTCACTAACAGGCCTTGTTCCTCTAATGGCTTGATTAAATCGACAATGCCGCCTATGTCTTCAATCGTTGCTTGACGCAATTGTTCTGCACTTTCCATGACAATCTGAGTGCCGATGCCGTCACGGGAAAATAGCTCTTGTAATAATGAGCCATCTTGTTGGTAGCTAACGAGGTGACTGCGAGGTACACCTGCTTTGCATGAGGCAATAGCCGCGCGTAAATAGATCGCAGTGCCCGTCATTATCTCGCCGCTTTGTTCCAGTTCATTTAAGCGTTTTTGCGCTTGATTTGGTAGCATCTCGGCGATGACTTGACCAATTTCGTCAAGCACGCCAAGCTCTGAGCAAAAGCCTATCATCTTATGTGCTTGTAATTTAATGGATAGCTGTGTGGCCAGCTCTTCCGCGCTTAGGTTGAAGCTTTCTCCAGTGACGGAATAGCCTATGATGCTGATTAAGACAATAGAGTTTTGTTGTAACTGCGCATCAATACCCTGAGTATCAATGCGCCTGACCTTGCCGGTAAAACAAAAGTCGATGCCATCCTTAACGCCAATGGGCTGGGCCGTAACAAAGTTACCACTCACCACATTGATACTGGCTCCTTGCATTGGGGTGTTAACTAAACCCTTGGATAGCATCGAGTTTATCTCAAATTGTAATCTTCCCACCACTTGCTTAATTAGCGTGAAGGCATCTTCGCTGGTCACGCGTTGTTGACGATGAAAATGGCTATCTATCCCTTTTTCGCGTAATGCATGTTCAATCTGAGGGCGCGCGCCATACACTAAGACAACTTTTATGCCGAGGGATTTCAACAAGGCGATATCGTCGACAATATTGGAAAAATTTGGATGTGCTATACATTCTCCGCCAAGCATGATGACGAACGTTTTTCCGCGATGGGCGTTAACATAGGGGGCCGATTGGCGGAATGAACTGACAAGCTGTGTATCTCTGGGCTGCAAAGGGGTTACCATGGTTTAGATTCTGTAGAGTGTTAGTATATTTGAGGGGATTAATTATACAAGCCTTGTCGATACCTACCTAGGAAAATATCTGATCATTTATGACGGCCTAACTCAAAAGACACGTTAGGCAAATCAATTTACTCTTACATAATTTAGACGCTTACTTTGCTCGATTAGTGTTACTGCTTGGGCGCGCAAAAGCGTAGCGGCTAGGATCTATCGACTCGTAACGGCACTAAAGTATTACTCATGCCATTTTGAAAGGATTATTTGACTAATTTAGGCCACTGAGACACACTTGAATCAAGTGCCTACAACTATCCGGAGTTCACCATGACCAGTGAAAATTCGACCCAACAAACAGTATTAAGATTTCGCCTTAATTCGAGACAATTATTTGGATTTAATGTATTAAAAATACGAGAAATTGTAAAATATCGCGTGCTCAATGTGATCCCCGGTTCACATACCGCTGTTGCGGGAACGTTTGAGTTGCGAGGCACCACAGTACCAGTGATAGACCTTGCTGCAGCGATAGGGCAACAACCTATATCACGTGAGGATCTGACCGACAGTACAATTATCGTGGCTGAATTTAATCGCTGTATCCAAGGGTTTTTAGTCGGCAGTGTAGAAAAAATTACTGCCGTGAATTGGTCAGACATTAAAGAATTGCCCAAAGCAAATGGTCGCAATCATTATGTTAATGGCGTGCTTAACGTTGATAATGAACTGATTAGCATTTTAGACTTAGAAAAAGTGTTACATGAAGTTGTACCACAACCGGTCGATGATGACTTGTCACAAGCATTAGCGCCGGATCAATTAGCCGAGATTGCTGGACGCAAAGTCTTAGCCGTTGATGATTCTGCCGTAGCACGAGGGTTATTATCCAAGGCTATGGAGGCGCTTAATCTAGATTATTTAGTGGCGAGCAATGGTAAAGAGGCACTAGAATTACTCGAAGATGATCAAACAGCTTTTGAGATGGTAATTTCTGATATAGAGATGCCAGAGATGGATGGTTATGCACTAACGCGTGAGTTGCGTGCCAATGCGAGCATGGCCGACAAGTACGTATTATTACATAGTTCGTTATCGGGTAGCGCCTGTGAAGGCACCGTAAAAGAAGTAGGAGCCGATGCTTTATTAACAAAATTCCAGTCGGAAGAGTTGGCTCAAGCGATCTATCTTGGGCTTAATCGTGTGTAATTGGCTAAAGTAGCTAATGCCGAGCTCAGGTTAAGTAGTGGCGAAGCGTAATAAAAACTTAGCCAATAATTGCGCACTGGCTTGGCTATATTGTTGATGTTTGCTATAGATAACGAAATCGATAGGGCTTACAGGGCTAAGTGGTGGTTTAGGACTAAACGTTAACGCACACACCTTAGATTTTCCGCCAGCTAGGCTGATGTAATTGACTTGATTGACTAAATATAACTGTTGTTGACCGGCCAGTTTAATTATTTCCTGCTCCACATGTCGCGGCAATAATAAATAGACGATTCCGTCGTCGGTCAATAGGCCTTTCGCACTAAGCATCAATTGTGCGTAACTAAGGGTATCGGTGTGACGCGCCGTGTTGCGTTGGGTCGACGAATTTTTTAGGTGATTGGCAAAAAATGGCGGATTGGAGATGACTAAGTCAAAGCGCTGATCACTGCTAAACTTTGCGATGTCTCGGTTTACTACCGTAATTTCTTGGGGCCATGGACTTTGCTCAATGTTGTACTTCGCCTGAGCCGCTGCCTGCTCAAGTAATTCCACCGCGACAACCTTGTTCGCTCCTAGTTGCTTGGCCATTAAGCTTAATAAACCCGTACCTGCGCCGATATCGAATACTTTATCGCCTGTTTTCACCGGTGCCTGAGCGCCGAAAATTAGACTGTCGGTGCAGACCTTCATCGCGCAGTTGCTCTGTTCGATAGCAAATTGTTGTAACTTAAATACTGACATGGCTTGATTCTTCGTTGATGAGTGACTTGCCTTGGCTTAACTGTTTGATCCAATAGCGATTTGGGTTGAGTCGATTAAGCAGCGTTTGGTTAAGCGGCTGTGGTTCGCCAGTGAGTTGACAGGCCAAAACTTCAGCCAGTATAGGGGCAGAGCAGATGCCACGTGAGCCAAGGCCGCCTAACATATATAATCCGTCGTAATAGGGGGCATTGGTATACTTGGTTGCTGGCTTGCCTTTGTTTAAATCGTGATATTGTTGTGCTGTCTGGGTGAGGTGTGGAACCTGGCCGACCAACGGCAGATGATCTTTAACACTCATGCGAATGCCGACCTTACCAGCCAATGGTTTGCTAGTGAGGGATTCACTCCACGGCGCACTTTGGGTATCGTGAGTGAGTTTACTCAGGTTGTCTTGCTGTGCCGTGATGCTTAATTGAGTTTGGTTAAGATCGCGTTCAAAACTCGCGCCAATACAATGATTACCGTCGCTTTCGGGCGTCATGTAGCCCTGATAACACAACAGCGTCTTGAGGCCTTGAGATTGTTCGTTGGCAGAAATATGGCTCACCTGGCCTGCGGTAGCATAGAGTGGCAGGTGTTTAGTCTGGGCGAAATCTTGTAGGTGGTGGCCATTAGCCAGCACCAATTGCTTACTTGCCATTACCTCTCCGTTAGCTAGATGTATGTGCCATTGTTTGTCTTGCTGCTCAACCTTACAAACGCTAGCGTTAAATACAATATTGATGCTGGCATGTTGCTTAGCTTGGCTTAGGAGAGACTCTGTGGTGCCTCGTGGGCTCAACCAACCACCATTTGAGAAGTACAGCGCGCTATGGGGTAAACTAACACCGGCTATCTTGCTGGCCTGTTGTGCATTTAACGAATGAACTAAGTCACTTGAAAAATACTCGGTGGCTATTAACTGAGCATGTCTCTTTTGTTGTTTTTGATTAAATGCCAGCAATAGTGCGCCGCACAATGCGCCATTAAGGGGGTTGTTTTCAAGTATCGGTCGGTAGAGGCTACCCGCGTAACTAAAAGCATGGAGATAAAACTGACTGAGATGATCATGATTGCTGTTAAGTAGCGGGTAAAAACCACCTTGGCGATTTCCGGACGCCGCCATTGCGATTTCACTATCTTTACACAAAATAATAGCGCTTATTTGTCGTTTGGCCAACGCCAACGCCAATGCAGCGCTGGCGATACCGCCACCAATAATAACTACTGGTTGAGCTTGAGTCAGGCTGGTTACCACGCCATTGTTACGATGAAACCAACTTGTTTGTGAACTTTGACTGTTAGGGCGTTGCAACACTGCGGTGATCATTTCGCGTTTTTTACCAAATCCTTTCACTTTTTTGATCACAAACCCAGCGTTGGCCAGGCCGCGCCTAACATCACCAGCAGCGGTAAATGTGGCCAGTGTTGCCTGATCTTTTGAGCATTTTGCCATATTTTGGTAGAGTTGGTCATTCCACATCTGCGGGTTCTTGCTCGGCGCGAAGCCATCTAAAAACCAACAATCGACTAAACCGTGTTCTGGATAATTCAGACTAGGCAGCGTGTCTTTAATATCACCAAACCAAAGGTCGAGCACCACCAACGCATCATCAGTGATAAACTCACGCCGATGACAACCTGCAACGGCTACGGGGTATTGCTGTTGCAATTGCAACGCCAGCGGTGATAGCTGCGGCCAACGCTGATGGGCACTAATGAGATCGGCAGGTGCCAGTGGGTATTTTTCGAAACTAATAAAATACAACCGCTTAAGGTGATGTACAGGGTTTTCGCGGCGCCACTGTATAAAACTCTGCCAAGTTGCTAAGAAGTTGAGGCCGCTACCAAAGCCCGTTTCAGCAATCACGAAATAACTCTCGACACATGCTTGCCAACGACTGTGAAGCTGATTTTGTTCAATAAAGACATATTGGGATTCTTTAAACCCATCGTTGGCAGAAAAGTAACAATCATCAAACTTCTCTGAACAGGGCTCTCCTTGCTCATTCCAGCTTAATACGGCGTTTTTTATTAATTGAGACAATACTTTAGTATCCATTTTGCAAAATCAGGCCTATTATATCATCTCTTATGCGAAGTATTTGCTCTAAAATAGTGGCCTTTTTCAGGAAAGCTGACCACTAGAGCACAAGAAACTCATTACAATGCATGAAAATTACGTTAGGACAGGATTAAAAATGAAACGTGCAGTTATCACAGGTTTAGGTGTCGTATCCAGTATTGGTAATAACACCGAAGAAGTAACTCAAGCATTACGTGAAGGTCGTAGTGGTATCAGCTATTCAGAGCAGTTTGAAGAATATGGACTGCGTAGCCGTGTATGGGGCAATGTTGATCTTGAGCCTAGCGAATTTGTTGACCGTAAAGCGTTGCGCTTCATGGGTAAGGCATCAGCTTATACTTATGTCGCTATGCAGCAAGCGATTGACGATTCTAAATTGACCCCTGAGATGGTGTCTAATTTCCGTACTGGTATCGTTGCGGGCACCGGTGGTGCTTCGTCCTCTGATCAGGTTGAGGCGGCAGATAAGTTACGTAATAAAGGCGTAAAGCGTGTTGGGCCATACGTGGTACCACGTATCATGTCTAGTACCGCGTCTGCGACATTGGCGACCCCATTTAAAATTAAGGGGATCAATTATTCGATCAGTTCAGCCTGCGCAACCTCGGCCCATTGTATTGGCCATGCGTTAGAGCAAATTCAACTTGGCAAGCAAGATATAGTGTTTGCTGGTGGTGGTGAGGAAGTCGATTGGACGTTAGCGATGGGCTTTGATGCGATGGGTGCATTGTCAAGTAAGTACAATGATACACCAGAGCAAGCTTCTCGAACCTATGATGCCAACCGTGATGGCTTCGTTATATCTGGCGGTGGCGGTATGGTTGTGGTTGAAGAGCTAGAGCATGCTTTGGCACGTGGCGCACATATTTATGCCGAGCTAGTTGGTTATGGCGCGACATCTGACGGTTTTGATATGGTAGCACCATCTGGCGAAGGCGCTGTACGTTGTATGCAACAGGCAATGGCAACGGTCGATGGCGATATTGATTACATTAATACCCACGGTACTTCAACGCCAGTCGGTGATGTGAAAGAACTTGGCGCGATTAAAGACTTGTTTGGCGATAATATCCCTGCATTTGGTTCGACTAAATCGCTAACTGGCCATGCATTAGGTGCAGCAGGGGTTCACGAGGCTATTTATTCGTTATTGATGATGAAAAACGGTTTTATCGCCCCATCAATTAACGTCACCCAACTCGATGAACAAGCCGTCGGCATGCCATTGGTTACCACACTACAAGAAAAGCAACTGACGACCTTAATGTCTAACAGTTTTGGCTTTGGTGGCACCAATGCGACGCTAATTTTCCAAAAATTTGAAAAATAGTTAACAGGCTTAATACCAATGACGCATAAAAGGGGCGAGATCGATGATCTCGCCCCTTTTTATGTTCATGGATGAACGGTATGCCGCGGTGCCAAGGATGGCAAGGAGCGGCGATGTTCATGGATGAACGGTATGCCGCGGTGCCAAGGATGGCAAGGAGCGGCGATGTTCATGGATGAACGGTATGCCGCGGTGCCAAGGCAGGAAA
>Ga0209292_1000720_pt1 | contig 42472 bp, 37 predicted proteins | sample GOMGulsemesocosm_2_FD_184634 | JGI IMG/M metagenome (GOLD analysis project Ga0209292, IMG submission 184634) | Methane-oxidizing microbial communities from mesocosms in the Gulf of Mexico - GOM9C Gulf of Mexico (SPAdes) (version 2) | ecosystem: Environmental > Aquatic > Marine > Cold seeps...
GAGTTAGCGTTAGAAATGCAGTCACAAATAAATTCTGATACAAATTTTGTTAAAAAAGGGATTAATGTACAAATAGTTGAAGACGCGGGTAAGCTTTCAATTACTTCAGCCAAATATGGATCTATTTCAAATGTTGGTTTTAGAAGTGTGGATACTGACTTTTTAACAAAATTAGGTATTGATGCAATAGTTGGGACTGCTGGTGTAGATGTACAAGGAACAATTGATGGACAAAATGCACTCGGAGAAGGGCAAACTCTACAATCTGAAAGTGGGGACTCAACAGGCATTAGGCTAATAATTGAAGGTGGATTATTGGGAAATCGTGGGCATGTTACTTTTGCAGAAGGTATGACTACAGTAATGAATGACCTGTTAACGGGGATTATTGATAAAGGTATATCAGGCAGTAGTGGTGACGTAGATTTAAGTGAAGGAATATTAGATAGTAAATTAGATTCACTTTATAAAAAAATTACAGGGTTAGAAAAACAAGAAGAAGATCTAACTTACCGTATGGATAAGTTAGAAAAACGTTTATATAAGGACTTTAATGCAATGGATATGGCTGTTTCCGCATTAGGTAATACAATGAATTACCTAAAAGGTGCGTTAGATGCATTGCCTGGTTATACTAGGGAGTAATAAATACAGATCATTTACCTTCTACATAAACTGATCTGTCGCACATTATTTCATATATTTCAAAATGTTATCAATTCTGGATAGCAACTTGCATATAGCTCACTATAATGAATTATAATATTTTATAAGTGAGCTTATTTATGACCTCTACAATTGATCCTCTATTAGATATTCAAACTAAAGTGCTCCGTGCCACTTTTGTCAATAATATGGCAGTATTAAAAAAATATATGCCTGACGTATTTAAGTTTTATGAAAACTATAGTCCTACACGTGTAAAACTCACTTTTGATAAAAATGGCAACTTAAACTTAGTTTCTAATGGTAACTTGATTTATCAAGATGATCCAAAGTTATCCAGTGAGCAACAAGTAACTGAGTTTTTAAAAAAACCGCGCTGTTTGTCCTACCATGTTTCACAAGATGGAACTGGGTTTTATGAGCATGAAAAAGTACTTCAAACAATTGTGGAGCGGAGAAAAAATGATGTTGGGGAAAGCACTCAACGAATATTCCCAAAGGATGAACAAATAGACTTTATTGCATTTATGGGGACCGGTTTAGGATATCATTTACAGAGTTTGTTTGCTTCAAATACGATACGTTATGCCTTTGTATATGAGCCTGATCCAGATTGTTTTTATTGTACACTTCATAGTATCGATATCGGCGATATGATTAAGGCCTGTTTTTCCCGAGGGGGGCAATTAACATTACAGATAGGTGGTAATTCGAATGGTTTTGTCAATGAAATTGCGAGAATATTTAAACGTAAAGGTTACTTTAATGTATCAAAAATGTTTTTGTATCGCCATTATTTAAGTGATGAAACTAATGAAGCTTTCCAAATGGTGCATGATCTTGCATACCGATATGTTAGCGGTTGGGGGTTCTGTGAAGATGAAATTACTGGCCTTAGCCATACCTTAACAAATATTTCTACGAATAATTATCCATGCCTCCTAGAAACTGCCAAGTCTCGGAAAAGAGAGCTGCCAGTCTTTTTAGTTGGGAATGGTCCATCATTAGATTTTAGTTTTGAATACCTAAAAGCGCATCAGGATAATGCAATTATCCTGTCTTGTGGTACCGCACTAAAACCATTGTTAGATTTTGGGATTATCCCAGATATCCACATTGAAATGGAACGTCCTGCAGAGTTGTTTGGCTGGATTGATAAAGTAGGCCATAAAGATAAATTAAAACAAATGGAGTTAATTTGTATCAATACGGTTTATCCTGAAATTCTTAAGCTGTTTAAACGGGCACACCTCGTTTTAAAACCCGTTGATGCAGGTAGCACATTTATTCAAGAGTACATTTCAGATAAATATTCAGAAGTATTTTATTGTAATCCTACGGTATCAAATGCAGCAGCTGCTTCAGCCGTTGCGATGGGCTTTAAAAATTTATATCTGTTTGGTGTCGACTATGGCTTTAAATCTGAAGAGCATCACCACTCCAAAGGTAGTTTGTATTACCGTGATAATGAGGGCTTAGATCTCGGTAATAATAGTGTTGCATTATCAGTTCCTGGTAATTTTGAAGAAAAAGTTCTCACAACACAAGTCTTTGATAGTTCACGTATGATGATGGAAATGTTGTTACAAGCAAACCCAGATGTGAATTGTGTAAATACAAGTGATGGTGCTTTAATACAGTTATCTACACCTTGCCAGATATCGGATTTAGTCGATTTCCCTATTATTGCTAAAAAGAAAGAAGTTATCGAGCAGCTATTAAAAGAAAGCTTTGATAATGCAGAATATAAAGCGTGTGATCATATGGCTGAATTTGCAACACTACTGCCTAAACTTAAGGCAATAACAAAGAAAATAATATCGTTGTCCTCAGAAGTTAAAACTAGATTAGAGTTAATAGATGCGTTCACTGCTCAATATGAACTTGTTAATAACTTTGAGCATAACCGTATCCATAAAATGTACCATGTCATTATGCACGGTACACTAAACTATCTACAATCAAATATTATGAGTAACACTTATTTATATGCAGATAGAGAGCAGCAAGAGCAGTTTATCCAGTTTGCATTATCAACCATGAATGAGCATTTATTATCACTATTTGAAGAACTAAAAGAAAATTACAATAAACCAGCAAAATTTTAATTATGCTGTAAGCCGTACAAAAGATAAAAATAGGTTACTTTTATGAAATATTGCAATAAATGTATTATGCCAACCACTCGGCCCGAGCAAGTGTTTACTGATGGTGTATGTGATGCGTGTCATTCTGCTGTAGACAAATATGAACATATCAATTGGGATGAAAGAGAAGCTGATTTTCGCTCTATCTTAGATAAGTATCGAGGTGATGGTAGTAATTATGACTGTATAATTCCCGTTAGTGGCGGTAAAGATAGCTGTTATCAAGCCATAACAATGAGAGATAAGTATGGCATGACACCATTATGTGTCACTCACACGCCATGTGACCTCACTGAAGTTGGCTTAAAAAATCTTGATTTTTTAAGAGAGCAAGGTTTTGATTTAGTTCAAATTTCTGGAAACCGCAAGAACTATAAAGAGTTAGTTAGAATTGGTTTTTTCAAATTAGGCGATTGTTGCTGGCCTGAGCATATTGGTATTTTTACGGCGCCTGTTCGGGTCGCTGTTAACTACAAAATTCCACTACTTATATGGGGAGAAAACCCTCAATTCGAATACGGAGGACCTGCAACTAAAAGAGATAATAATTTTTTAGATCGTAATTGGTTAGAGCAGTTTCAAATGATTGGCCATAGGTTATCTGATGTCGTTCACGATGGCATTAATTTACATGATATCAAAACGCTCATTTATCCTACTGATGAAGAGGTTAATCAGGTTGGAGTCACTGGCTTATTTTTAGGCTATTTTGAAAAGTGGGATTCCAAGAGAAATAGCGATTTATGTTGTAGTTTAGGTTGGAATAGAAGTCCTGATGGCCCTATCGAAGGCGCGTTTAATGACATCGAAAATTTAGATTGTAAATGGATTGGTGGTCTTCATGATTATATGAAGTTCATTAAATATGGTTATGGTCGTGCGACAGATCAAATCTGTATTGAGATTCGAGCTGGGAGAATGACAAGGAACGAAGGGATTTTGGCACTTAAAAATTCAACTGAAGGTGAAGTTCCATGGAAATATACGCCTGATTTTTTGGATTATTTAAACATTACTGAAGAACTGTTTTTAGAAAATCTCGACCGTTTTACGAATAAACTTATTTTCGAGCGAGACTCAGAAACAGGAAAGTTAATTAAGAATGAAAAAGGGAATTTAATACGTAAATTCTTCCCGAGTTAAAAATATGTTAACTATTATCGACTTAAAAATAAGTAATGTTGGCAGCATAATAAAAGCACTTGAATTTATTGGGGTGGAGTATCAAGTTATTGATAATCCAGGTAAGTTTGATGATGTGACAAAAATAATACTACCAGGGGTTGGTAGTTTTAAAGCTGCCTCCCAGGCGCTACTTTCCTCTGGTTTTTATGACGCGATACGCACAAAAGTGTTAGTTGAAAAAGTTCCTATTCTTGGGATTTGTGTCGGAATGCAGCTATTAGCATTAGAAGGTGAAGAGGGAGGGACTAAGAAAGGGCTTGGATTTTTTGATGCAAAAGTAAAAAAAATGGACAATATAGTCGGTGAGTTAGTTATTCCTCATATGGGCTGGAACGATGTACAAACAAATGAATTAACTGTGTTTAAAAATATTAAAAACCATAGTTGCTTCTATTTTGTGCATAGTTATTCAATGAACTTGCGAGAAAATGTAAATATAGCGGTAACAAATTATGGGGGCGATATTGTTGCTTATGTCAATAAAGGACATATTCATGGCGCACAATTTCATCCAGAAAAAAGTCAAGAATCTGGCTTACAATTTTTGCGGAATTTTATTGAATTATGTTAAGGAAACGGATTATACCAATTGTTTTATTAGATGGTTATTCCGTCTTAAAAACGATTAAATTTACGGAAAGAAGAAATTTAGGCAGTCCTGTTACGGTTATGAAAACATATAATACTCGTAATGTAGATGAGTTAATTCTACTTGATATTGATGCCTCAAAAGATAATCGTTCAATTGATAAATTTACGATTCAAGATCTTGCCACGGAGTGTTTTATGCCGCTAACTGTTGGGGGGGGAATTCGCTCAATTACAGATATTAAAGATTTGTTAAGTAAGGGGGCTGACAAAATTGCCATAAATACAATTGCGCTTGAAAACCCATGCTTTATTAATCAGGCAGCTGCAATATTTGGCTCTCAATGTATTGTTGTATCGGTAGATGTAATTGAAACGAAAGATGGTTATAGCATATTTAGTAACGGTCAAAAAATTCTAGGAGTTGACTTGTTTAGTTGGTTACTTGAAATAGAGAAGCGTGGTGCCGGAGAAATATTAATTAATAATGTTTCAAGAGATGGACAAATGCAAGGCGGGGATTATAAGCTTGCTTCCTCAGTTTCTAAATTTGTATCAATACCTGTTATCTACGCAGGTGGTATAAATTCACCTCAAAACGCGGCATTAATTGGGCGTTGTGATGTATCAGCTGTTGCGATATCAAGCTTATTTCATTTTACAGACTCAACGCCTGAAGATTGTCGGTTAGCATTTAAAGAGCAGGGGATTGCTGCTCGATAGCCTATTTGAGAAGTAACAAAACGATAAGCACATTACTTTTATTTCAGTGGCTGTTTATAGCACTGTGTATGGATAACTTTAATTTCGAGATTAACATGAAGAATAGCGAATTATTATTAAGAGCTGCGACTTTAAGTGATATGGAGCTATTACTTACATGGAGAAATGATGCTGAAACTCGGAAATATAGTCATAATACTGAATATATTGATAGAGAGTCTCACCTTGCTTGGCTGGACAGTAGCCTAAGAAACCCTAAGAGGCATATATATATTGCTGAAGTTAATAGTGTTGAAGTCGCTACAATAAGGGTTGATAGTATTAAAGATAAAGATGGTTGTTTATTATCATGGTGTGTTGCGCCGGAATTTAGAGGGAAGGGGCTTGCAAAAAAACTATTACATCAGGCTCTTAAGACAATCGACACTATAAGTTATGCTGAAATAAAAAACAGTAACCTTGCATCTATCAAAATAGCTATAAGTGTTGGATTTAACCTCATTGATGAATCTGATGATACCGGCTTATATTCTCGAAGTATTAGTTGAGAGTAGTCTCAGCAACCTAATTTTATATTTTATTTATAGTCTCTATCGCTGGGCAATTTACTGGTTTGTAAATCTACTATTAGTTTAATAACTTAAAATTTACTTTAATCGTGCCTCTATATTAACTTTCTAATTCGAAAATTCAATATGAATGATAAAAAATCAATTAAAATATTAGCAAAAGCTAGTAAAGAAACCTCTGCTAACAATTACCTGAAAGCTATTGCTTTGTGTAAGAAAAGTATCGGTGTGTCATCAAAAAACCACCTTGCTTATCAATTGCTTGCGACAAACCTAACTCAGTTAAAGCGTTTTAAAGAGGCAGAGGTTGTATTAAAAAAAGCAATTACTCTTAGTCCTGATAGTGAATCAGAGAAATTAATTCACTTGTTAGGTTGTAATTACACTGAAAGGGGAAGGTATCTTCAAAGTCTTGACACATTGGAAACACTATTTAATAGAACAGGTAACATAAAAATTTTAATAGATATTGGGCTTTGTTTTCACCAAATGGGAGATTTTCGAGCTGCAAGGGATGTTTACTTTAAACTAATAGAGTTAGATCCGGATAATATTAATGCTAAATTTCACTTGTTTGCTATTCTTGTTTTTTTTAAAGAATTCAAGATGGCTTGGACCTTTTTCCATAGCCGGCTTCAATTGCCTGAAATAAAAGATAAAATAAACTGGTATTACCCTGCTTGGATGGGGCAACGACTAGCTGGAAAGCGAGTTCTAATATCTTCAGAACAAGGTATTGGAGACAATTTGTTCTATACATCTTGTTTCTCTGAGGCGGTTGCTGAAGCTGAACACTGTTATATTCTCTGTGATGCACGGTTAGTTTCGCTCTACCAATATAACTTCCCTAATGCTACGGTCTTATCTGAAGTGGAAAAAGAAAAACTGAGAGGCATAGTTAAATTTGCCGATTTTCAAATTCTAGCAGGCTCACTTTCCTATCTGTATCGTTCATCAATTAATGATTTTTCTCAACAAAAAAAACTTCTTATTCCTAATGAATTAATAACTAATAAAAATTCTCGACTTTCGAATAAGAAACTTCGAATCGGGCTTTCTTGGTTTCATGGGCGAGTTAATGAAAATTGCGAGTACTCTATGTTGCTTGAAGAGCTTCTCCCTCTTTTTAAAATAGCTAATGTCGAATGGGTTAATTTACAGTTTGGTGATTGGGAAAAAGAAGCTTGCACTTTAAAAAACAGACATGGGGTAGAGTTAAAGCATTGGTCTGATTGTTGCCCTACTGGTGACTTCATTGAGTATGGATCGCTTATTTGTAACTTAGACCTTGTTATTGCACCAAGTAATGCCTCTTTTATGTATGCTGCAAGGCTAGGTATTAAAACTTGGATTTTTGTTCCTCGACCAGATTATGCTATAGACGAAGATGGGGCTAGTTCACTTTGGTATGACAATGTCCAACAGTTTTGCCAGTATGAAGAAGAAAGTTGGGACAATATAATTGAGAAAATGAGACGAGAAATAATATTGCTAGTTGAGAAAATATAATATTGTTTACAATTTAAAATTCATGGGGGACAGTGCTGGGAATATTGACGTTCAAGTGAAAAACCGATGAGCTACTATAGCCACAAACCTTTTGTTGCAAAACAGATTGTGGCTTTTATGTGGTGTAAAACTGACTACATTCACATTAATAGCTTCTTTATGTAATCATTAGAATCTAAATATTAAAGACTATTTATTTGAAAATAAGGATCTAGCAACAGCGGTGCCTCGATCTATATCGGTGGTTGCTCTACTTCCAATAACTTGCTGATAATATTTAGGGGCTAAGCCAAAGCCTGGTCTAATTCGTTTAACGTGTTGCTCTGTAATGAGTTCTCCTGACTTAATGTTTTTTACAAAATATAAAGAACGTCTAAATTTACTATTTTCTTGTTCCGCAGGTTTTTGCTCGTAGTTAGCTATACCGATTGCTTGGTGTGCTATTTTAGTATCACTCACTAATTTTTTTAGTTCATGTGGTTCGATTGAAAACTCAGAATCAGCACCTTTATCTTTCCTATCTAAAATAAAATGTTTTTCAATTACTGAAGCACCTAACGTTACAGCAGCCACTGAAATAATAGTTCCTAAGGTGTGATCAGATAAACCAGAAATGACATTAAATTGTTTGCTGATAGCATTTATTGTCGCTAAATTTGCTTGTTCGTAAGGAGCCGGATAAGCACTAATGCAGTGCAAGATGACTAATTGAGTACAACCATTTTTTCTTGCTGTATCAATCGCTTCCTGGGTTTCTATAAAGTTTGCCATACCCGTTGAGATTATCATGGGCTTGCCTGTTTTTGCGATTCTTTCAATTAAGCAAAGATCTGTTATTTCAAAAGAGGCTACTTTATATGCAGGAGAATCCAAAGACTCAAGTAGTTCAACGGCACTATCATCAAAAGGAGTAGAGAATAGTGTAATACCTACTTCTTTTGCTTTTTGAAATAGCTGTTTATGCCACTCATAAGGAGTGTGTGCTTTTTCGTATAACTGGTAAAGGTTATATCCCCTCCATAAACCATCAATAATTTTAAAGTCACTATTGTCACAATCTATAGTCATGGTGTCAGCGGTATAGGTTTGTATTTTAATTGCATCAGCACCACACCGGGCAGCTACTTCAATTGTCTTTAAGGCTTTGTTGATGTCACCATTATGGTTAGCTGATAGCTCTGCAATTATATATGGGGGATATTTAGGTCCAATTTTTCGGCCGTTAATTTCTATGTGTTCTTTTTTCATCAATATTACCTTTTAATATGCAATCAACAACTCTATAGCTTCCTTTAGCATCACAAATTTCAAGTCCTTTTTGTACTGCTATGTCGTATCTTTCTTTGTTATCCAGCCATTGACTAATTTGTTTATTCAAGTTTAATTCTATTTCTGACTCTTCAAGATAGCTAATAACTTCTGCGTTACTTAATTCTTCTGCTATTTTTCTCTGGTTTTCAGCTTGAATAATAACTACAGATGGTAGACCGGAGGCACATCTTTCCCAAGACGTAGTTCCTGCCGCTCCAATCGCTAATAATGACGTTTGCATTAATTGTGCGATGTTATTTGGTGATATATGTAACTTAACTTTAACGGTATTGAATCTTTGAGTTCTAATATATTCTTTGACTGCTTGTAGGTGTAAAGCTGCAGAGCTAAGGACTACATTAATTTCAGTAATATCCAAGCGTTTTATTACTTGTTTTAAAGCTCTTACCGTTAAGTTATTGGAGTCTCCACCGCCAAACATAAGTAGTAAACTATTCTTTCTACACTTTGGTTTGTTAATGTGAAGAAACTCATCTCGTAACAATGCAAACGGAGTACCAAGCAGTAGTAAACACTCGGAGGGGACTAGCTTGGCATACTTTTGGAGTGTACAGTTGTACGTCTGGTCGAGTAAATAATCGCATAAATGGGGGTGTTCAGCAAGATCATCAATAACAAGGATTTTTTTAGTTTTTTGCCTTATTTTTCTATGCCAATTTTTACCTATCCCATAGTTATCAGTGATTATTAAATCAAATTCATGTAAATTATTTTTTTCCATTAGATGTAGAAATTCCTGTGCGTCTTGTTGCTCAGTTGCCCCTAACCATTTAGAGTGGTGAGGTTTTTTTTCTTGTCCTAATTGTATTGGCATTGATAATACTTTAAAGCCTGAACTGATAATTTCGTTATTGCTATTTCCTTCTAATGGCCGCGTAAAAAAAAATATATTAACATCGTTTTTTTTTTGTATTGCTTTAGATAAGGTTAAGCAACGCATAACATGGCCGGAACCTATTAAGGAAGATGAATCAGTTCGGATCGCAATATTAAACATTATTTATCTTTAGGTTGTAATAATTTAAATAAAAGCTCGGCAAAGTTCCAATCTTCAAGTGTATCAATATCTTGAACATGTGTGCGTGGTAGGGTAATTGCTTTGCTGTATGAGGAAAAAATTTCTGAATCATTTTTGAATGTTGATACTGTAGCCCAATAGAATTGTCCTGCATCGTGATATGCTTTTTTTACATCTTGAGATCGTGTTTTAGCATGCCCTGGTTGAAACATTTGAATCGAGTTGTCAGCTTTAAAATAAAACGCTCTTTGGATTGGGAAAGAAAACTCAGCAGCGCTAAATACAAAAGAACAATTACTGTCCTCTAACACTTGCAACCCATTAACTAGATACTCAGCTGTAATGAGAGGCGCTGTAGCATATAAACAACATATATTAGTTTCATTGGAAAGCGTCAGTTCATTAATTGTGTGCTGAATAACCTCTAGCGTGCCAGTGTGGTCATCTGCAATACTTACCGGCCTCATAAAAGGAACTTCAGCACCATACTGCAAAGCTATCTGTGCAATCTCTTGATCATCGGTAGACACAATGATCCTATCAAAGCATTTTGAATTCTGAGCCGCTTCAATTGAGTAGGCAATAATTGGTTTACCATGAAAAAGTTTAATGTTCTTGCGAGGAATGCGCTTGCTACCTCCTCGAGCTGGAATAATAGCAATATTCATGTCAGTATATTTCTTAAAGATTGAATGACTATGTTTTGTTCACTTAGAGTGAGTTGTGCATATAATGGAATACTGATTGCTTTTGAATAATAGAGCTCTGCATTTATAAAGCTCCCTACTTCAAAACCTAAACTTTGGTAATAAGGTTGTATGTGAACAGGAATATAATGCACATTTACACCAATGCCTGCTTCTCTTAATTCGTTAAAAATTTCTTTGTGTGATTTAGATATTTTATCTAGTTGTAATTGAATAACGTATAGGTGCCAAGAGGAGTTTGACTCTGTTGATTGTTTTGGTAAGATAATCGGTAAACCTGCTAGTTGCACGTTATAATATAAGGCTCGCTTATTACGTTCTGTAACAAATTTCTTTAAACGTCTGAGTTGAGTTATACCAAGAGCGGCTTGCAGATCTGTCATTCGATAATTAAAACCTAGCTCAAGTTGCTGGTAATACCAAGCACCATGAGAGTCAGTTGTCATTAAGTCTGCATCACGAGTAATGCCATGGCTACGTAATAGAGCCATTTTACTAGCAAGCTGTGGGTTATTTGTCGTAGCTACTCCACCTTCTGCCGTTGTAATTATTTTTACGGGATGGAAGCTGAAGACTGTAATATCGCTATATAAGCAGTTTCCGATCGGTTTTCCTTGGTATTTACCACCAATAGCATGCGCAGCATCTTCAATAATTTTAAAGCCATACTCTATGCCGAGCTGGTGGATTTTTTGCATATCACAAGATTGCCCTGCAAGGTGCACGGGAATGACGACTGTGGGTAATGTGTTAGTTAATTTAGCTTGTTGTAATTTTTGCTCTAGCTGTTTCGGGCAGAGGTTGTAGCTGTCTTGGTCGATATCTACAAAATCAATATTAGCATCGCAATATAATGCACAGTTAGCAGAGGCTACAAAGGTAATAGGGCTAGTCCAAACAATATCACCTTTACCTACACCTAGAGCTAGACATGCAATATGTAGGGCTGAGGTCGCTGAATTCACCGCTACTGCATATTTACTCTCTGTTGCTTTGTTAATTGCTTGTTCAAAAAGGGGGACTTGTGATCCTTGTGTTAAAAACTCAGACTGCAAAACATTAATAACTGCATTTACATCTTGCTGGTTAATGTTCTGTTTACCGTAGGGGATCATTGTTCAGAGTGCTCATTTAATTTTAGTAATTCACCTTGTGTCAAAAAGTGGTGGTTATTTTTGGAATTATACTCATATCCATGCTCAACTAACTTCCCTGTCTCTTTAATATTGTTGATTGTGAAGTCATTGCTTCGGCTTGAAAATTTAATCGAAGGTGCAATAACAAAATGATCCTGATATTCATAGGTGTGATATGAGTCATCAGCAGGGCACATTACTTCATGCAGTTTTTCACCTGGGCGAATACCGACTATTTTAATTTTTAAAGCTGGAGCCATCGCTTGGGCTAGATCTATTATGCACATAGAGGGGATTTTAGGTACAAAAACTTCACCACCTAGCATACGAGAGAAGTTTTTTAGTACAAAATCAACTCCACCTTGTAAGGTGATCCAAAAACGAGTCATCTCTTCATGGGTCACTGGAATTTCAGTTGCACCTTCTTTGATTAGCTTTTCAAAAAAGGGGACAACACTACCCCGAGATCCAACCACATTGCCATAGCGGACAACAGAGAAAAGGGTTTGGTGTCCACCGGACATGTTGTTTGCAGCGACAAAGAGTTTATCGGAAGCAAGTTTTGTTGCACCATATAAGTTAATTGGGTTAGCTGCTTTATCTGTGGAGAGTGCGATCACTTTCTTGATATTATTAGCAAGTGCTGCATGAATAACATTTTCAGCACCATTAATGTTGGTTTTAATGCATTCCATAGGGTTATATTCAGCAGCTGGAACTTGCTTCATTGCAGCTGCATGGATAACATAATCAACACCATTCATTGCCTGAGTCAGACGCTCTTTATCACGCACATCGCCGATAAAATAGCGCATGCATGGATTATTAAACACCTGTTGCATTTCAAACTGCTTTAGCTCGTCACGAGAGTAAATTATGATCTTTTTGGGCTCATAGCGCTCAATCAGTGTTTTGACATATTTTTTGCCAAAAGAACCTGTGCCACCGGTTATCAATATAGATTGATTGTTGAACATAATTTACCTTTTAATTTTGTGTGTACTGTTTGTTTATGTTGATTATTTGTAAGCTTTCATTTTGCTTTTATTACGTTGTTGCAATAAAGATTTATCTTTTAATTGTTGAAAATAAACTTCGGAACGATTTTGTAACTGCTCAACAGCGCTTTCAAGCTGTTTAAGTTGATCTACAACTGTGCCTAATACTTCTGGTGAATTATTATCAAGCATTGCTTTTATTTGATCTGAAAAATTGTCTTGTTGTTGCTGAAAAGTTTCATACTCTTCGTTATCAAGTAAAGTAGAAAGCTCTTTTACAAGTTCAAATAGATTTGCTAGTTGAGTTTTAATGTCCATCTCAATCCTATTTATTATATTGTTGACGAACATCTTGTGGAATGCCATCCCAGCCAGATTTTATTTCGGCAATTAAAGTAGTCACTTCAGTAAGTGGCTCGGGATCATTTTTTATATTCGCACTGTTTACTTGACTTATCATGTAACCATACAAACCATAAAGGTTTTCTGATAACTCGCCGCCTTTTTCCATATCTAAACTATTTTGTAGCTCACCAATCAGGCCAATTACTTTGGTGAGCATCTTATTTCTATTTTCAATCTCATTGCGCTCTATCGCTCCCTTAGCCCCTGCTAAATTCCCTAGTATGTGTTGCATTACTAATGAAATAAGCGTGTGTGGGTCTGCTTGTTCAACATGTGCTAAGTTGGTATTTTGATATTGTTTTATCGAGCGTCGCATTTTTACATCCTAATTTGAAACTAACTGTTAACAGTGTACGTCTGCTTTTTATTAATGCATCCTTATTTATCATAACGACGTAATTTTTACGTGAGACTATGATTTAGTGCACTCTATTTACTTCTAGTGTAGACGTAATGCAATAAACATACCCATTATCCGCCTCTATTTTTTATAATAATTTATTACTGAAATATCAATCGGGTAGGTGTTTCCGCGTCATTTTATGGTCAACGTCATGTTTTTGACTTTAATCATACGCAAATAAATAATTCTGTCCTAGAATCAGCTGTAATTATATTTTGGACTGAATTTTAAGAGTGGATTTTATGCAAGAGAGAGCCCCTGTCTTTTTGGTTGCGGTTGGACCTAAACAATTAGAAACATTAACAACGGTACTACATTTTGTTGGTGAGCAGTGTGAAGTGGTTGAAAGTGAAGATCTAACTAAACGTGTGAATGAGTGTAAACCGCTGGCTGTCATTTATGGTGAAGAGGTGACTGCGCCGATATTAAGCAGTTTTGCTAACTTACCATTTTTGACACTTGAGGGGACAACCGGTGAGCCTGTAGATAATCACCTTGGTATATTAAGCTTTCCTATTGTTTCTGTTCAACTTACGCAACTATTGCATTATTGCCAATCCTTCCATAACCCAGGCAAAAAATTACAAAAAGCGAATAGTTACCTGACCAAGTCTTTGGTTGGGCGTGGGTTGCGTATCCAAGAAATTCGTTACTTGATTGAGCAGGTTTCTGATAGTAAAGCGAATGTACTTATTTTAGGGGAATCTGGTACAGGTAAAGAGGTGGTAGCAAGAGCCATTCATGAAGTCTCGAATCGTAAAAAAGGGCCCTTTGTGCCTATCAACTGTGGTGCTATTCCTGCTGAGCTACTTGAAAGTGAGCTTTTTGGTCATGAGAAAGGGGCATTTACAGGTGCATTTTCTGCACGTAAAGGACGCTTTGAATTAGCAACAGGTGGCACTATTTTCTTAGATGAGATCGGTGATATGCCGATGCCGATGCAGGTGAAGTTATTACGTGTTCTTCAAGAGCGTACTTTTGAACGTGTTGGTGGTACAAAGTCTTTACAGGCTGATGTGCGTGTTGTTGCGGCTACACATCGCAACTTAGAGGAGTTAATCGAAAAGGGGGACTTCCGTGAAGATCTTTATTATCGATTAAATGTTTTCCCAATTGAAAAACCTGCTTTGCGTGAACGCCAAGAAGATATCCCGTTACTATTACAGGAGTTATTATCAAGGCTCGAAGGAGATCATCAAGCAACGTTGCGCTTTACGCAGCGCGCGTTGGATTCACTGATGCAGCATAACTGGCCGGGTAATGTGCGAGAGTTATCGAACTTATTAGAGCGTTTACTTATTTTACACGCAAATAAGATTGTTGATCTTGGTGATCTACCTATTAAATATCGTTACTTGGATGCACAGGGAGAAACTGTTGAACATATTCAATTCAGTGAGGAGGAGGAGTTGCTTGCTGAGCGTGATGCGTTATCAGGCATGTTTGGTGATGCACCTGTTGTCGCTGAAGAATCTGAGGTATTAGATGAATCACAGGGGTTCCTCGGTCATCTTCCGAGTGAGGGCATGAACCTCAAAGATAAATTGACGGAATTTGAAATTGAGATGATTCGCCAAGCACTTGAAAGCCAAGATGGCGTTGTTTCTCATGCTGCAGAACTGCTTTCAATGCGCCGAACCACGCTTGTTGAAAAAATGAAGAAGTATGGCCTCAATAAAGATGGTTAGTTAACCTCTTTAAAAACACTTTCCTAAGCCCATTTGTTTGGGCTTTTTTGTCTGTCATTTTTGTGACTGCGTGCCTGTAAGTTGTTGTAACTTAATGCAATTAACCTGTTGGCATAAATAGTGCTTTATCACCTGTAATAGTAAATTTTTAGCAGGTGATAAAATGACTAATCGCAACTCACAAATGCCTTCAAGTAATGAAACTACGCCACTACAAATGGAATCATTTGCAGGGGAGTTAACACAGTTACGTGCACAAGCGGCTTACCGTGACCAACTTTATAACGAGCTACCTTCTGGTTTGATTGTTATTGATGGTAATGGTGTTGTTGAGCAAGCAAATAGAGTTGCACTGTCACTGCTAGGTGAGCCTTTAGAAGGGCAGCTCTGGAGTGATATTATTCGTCGCTCATTTGCCCCTAAAAACGATGATGGTCATGAAATATCACTGAAGAATGGGCGTCGTATTCAGCTCTCTATCTCCTCGTTAAATGGTCAGCCTGGGCAGCTTATTTTATTAACTGATCTTACCGATACCCGTCAATTACAAGAGCATGTTGCCAAGTTAAAGCGACTTTCATCATTAGGTAAAATGGTGGCTTCATTAGCACATCAAATAAGAACACCGCTTTCTGCTGCTATGTTATACGGCGCTAACCTTGCAAATAAAACCTTAACTGAAAGTTCACGTTCACGTTTTCAAGGTAAGTTAATGAACCGCCTTAATGATTTAGAAACGCAGGTGAATGATATGTTGCTCTTTGCACGCAGTGGCGATCAAAAAATTATTGAAGAAGTTTCTATTGTGACCTTACTTGAAGAGGTACAAGACGCGAGTGAGTCAATGCTTTTGCAAGTTGGAGGCAAGTTACAGTGCCGTTTGCCAGATCCGGATCTTCTTATCATGGCGAATAAAAGTGCACTTGCGAGTGCGATGACCAATCTTATTTCAAATGCCGTTGAAGCAACGGGTAAAGGTGTTCAGCTATACATTAGCACGCAACGCCGTGGTGAGGATAAAGTAGAGATTTCAGTGATGGACAATGGGCCAGGCATTGAGAAGGGGCATATAGCCAAGGTGATGGAAGCCTTTTATACCACTAAATCTCAAGGAACAGGGCTTGGTTTGGCAGTTGTGCAATCAATAGCGCAAGCGCACAAAGGCACGCTTGAAGTGAAGTCAGAGTTTGGAAAAGGCAGTTGTTTTACCATGGTATTGCCGCTGCATCGTGTAGGCGAATATAAAAATATACCACTTAATCAAGTGGTAGGAGGTTAACATGTCACAAGGTAAATTATTAGTTGTTGAAGATGATGCAGGCTTACGTGAAGCGTTGATCGACACCTTATTATTAGCGGGTTACCAATGTGTTGAAGTCGATAGTGGTGAAGCCGCACTTATTACACTTAACCAACAGAAGTTTGACATGGTGATCAGTGATATTCAGATGGGCGGTATGTCAGGTTTAACACTATTACAAAACATTAAAGACAAATTTCCGACACTACCTGTTTTATTGATGACTGCATATGCAACGATTGATGATGCCGTTAATGCAATACGTGATGGTGCGATTGATTATCTTGCTAAACCCTTTTCTCCAGAAGTATTACTGAGTCAAGTGAGTCGTTATGCTCCGGTTAATAAGGTTGAATCATGCACACCTATCTATGGTGATAGTAGTACTGAGAAAATGTTTAAAATGGCTGAAAAGGTCGCATTAAGTGATGCATCGGTGATGATCACAGGCCCTAGTGGGAGTGGTAAAGAGGTGCTTTCTCGTTACTTGCATGATCAATCATCACGCAGTGAAGAAGCGTTTGTAGCGATTAACTGCGGTGCGATTCCCGATAGCATGCTGGAATCAACCTTGTTTGGCTATGAGAAAGGGGCTTTTACTGGCGCTGTGCAAGCATGCCCTGGTAAGTTTGAGCAAGCTCAAAACGGTACTATTTTATTAGATGAGATAACCGAGATGCCACTTGATCTGCAGGTTAAGTTATTACGTGTATTACAAGAGCGCGAAGTGGAGCGTTTAGGCTCTCGTAAAACAATTAAACTAAATATTCGAGTGCTTGCAACCAGTAACCGCGATCTTAAAAAGGCAGTACAAGCGGGCACCTTTAGGGAAGATCTCTACTATCGTTTGAATGTATTCCCACTGCAGTGGTTACCGCTTAACAAGCGTCCTGGTGATATATTACCGCTAGCTGAGCACCTTCTATCAAAGCATGCTTTGGCACAATCACAGGCTATCCCTGTATTAAGTGAGCAAGCTAAATCATTATTACTAGCTTACCCTTGGCCGGGTAATGTACGTGAATTAGATAATGTCATGCAACGTGCACTGATTTTATGTGATGGTCAAACAATTGACGTTCAATCACTGATTTTAGAAGATATGCAATTTGAACATATTAATGTTGAACAAATTGCTACAGAAAGGATTGAGAATATAGATGAATTTGAGTTACCTCTTGAGCAAATTGAAGAGCCTGCCGCACTTGGCAAAGGACTTAAGGAGCAAGAGCAAAAGATAATTTTACAGGCGTTACAAAGTTGTGCGGGTAAGCGTAAAGATGTCGCTGAGCTATTAGGTATAAGCCCTCGTACATTACGTTATAAATTAGCAAGAATGAAAGATCGTGGCATTGCATTGCCTGCTTAATTCTACTGCTGAAGAAGGCGATGCTAATAGCATCGTTTTTTTATATACCAAGTGCATTAGATATGTGCTCTTGTATTACGTAGGAAAACTCGCGTCAGCAATAGTTGTAGGAAGTCGTTGTTCTGCTTTCAAAACTCATAATACAGGTGACACTTGTTTTAACCAGATATACTGAGCATATGTAAAATGCATTTTCTATTAAATTAAACAACTAGCTTATTAAGTGTTTCCGATGCTTTTTGTGCTTTGCCCGGACCAAAAACAATTTGAAACTGATCATCCGCTTCAACAATACCAAATACACCAGTAATACTTTTGACTTGTGCATGATTTGCACTACTATCATTTTTAAGCGTTAAGCGCAGACGTGTCATGCAATTAGTGCAACTGCTAATATTCTCTTTACCACCAACAGCATCGATCACTTCTTGAACTATTTTTTCCATATTAAATACACCTTAAAGTAAGTTGACTGTTAACAGTATACGGAAAGTTTTATTAATATCAGCCAGTTCGATCAAATTATAGTTAGAAAAGCATGAAAACCGTTGCAAACACGAATTATTATCATTAATATACAAGTCAGAACTGATAACTACTACTATTTGGATATAAATATATGTTTTCTAAAAAAACACTTACTCGTGGTGCCACTTTAGTTGCACTTACTGCTACTTCATTTGCAACATTGGCTGAAGAGGTTAATATCTACTCATTCCGCCAGGCATTTTTAATTGAACCTATCATGGAAAAGTTCACCGCAGAAACGGGTATTAAGGTAAATATTTTATTTGCTAAAAAAGGTCTAATTGAACGTGTAAAGCGTGAAGGGGAGTTATCGCCTGCTGATTTAGTATTAACAACGGATATTAGCCGTCTTGTAAAACTAACCAGCCAAGACCTAACGCAATCAGTAAACAGTGATATATTAAATAAAAATATTCCAACACAATACCGCGATCCAGAAAACCAATGGTTTGCACTAACAACACGTGTTCGTAACATTTACTCATCTTCTGAACGTGTTGGCCCAGTTGAAATCACTTACCAAGATTTAGCTAAACCTGAATTTAAAGGTAAAATTTGTACCCGTTCAGGCAAACATCCGTATAATGTTTCGCTTGTTGCATCGGTTATTGCACATGAAGGTGAAGCAGATGCTAAAGTTTGGCTTGAAGGTGTAAAAGCAAACCTTGCTCGTAAACCACAGGGTAATGATCGCGGACAAGTTAAAGCTGTGAAAGATGGCCTTTGTGATTACGCACTAGGTAATAACTACTACCTAGGTAAAATGGTAAACAACCCTAAACAAGTAAGCTGGGCTGAAGCGGTAAGCATCAACTTCCCAAATCAAAAAACAACGGGTTCACATGTTAATGTAAGTGGTGTTGTGTTAACGAAATATGCACCTAACAAAGCAAGTGCTGTTAAACTAATGGAGTTCCTATCGGGCGATGTTGCACAGCAGATGTATGCAGAAGTAAATTATGAATACCCTGTGAAAGTGGGTGTAAAACCTTCAAAACTGGTTGCATCATGGGGTGAATTTAAAGCAGATACTTTACCGCTTGCTGATATTGCTAAACAACATAAAGCAGCTGTAAAACTATTGGATGAAGTGAAGTTTGATCTCTAAGAAATTTTCGTTTTATAAGTTACTCCCTTGGGGGGTAACTTTTTTATTAGTAATGCCAATACTAGCACTCGTAATGAGTGCTTTTTCCGTTGATGAGAGTGGTAGTTTTCAACACCTTATTGATACCGTTCTATTGGATTATACCTTAACAACATTACAGGTTATTGCGGGAGTATTGGTGCTTAGCCTTTGCTTTGCATTACCTAGTGCATGGTTTATAGCCTGTTGTGAGTTCCCCTCTCGAAAAGTATTGCAGTGGGCACTGATGTTACCGCTTGCGCTACCTCCCTATATCGTTGCGATTGTATATACCGACCTATTAGATTTTAGTGGGCCGATTCAAGGATTTTTACGAGACTTTATGGGCTGGCAAAGTGTTGGCGATTATTACTTCCCTGATATTCGTACCACCAGTGGTGCAATTGTTATATTAGCGTTAACTCTATACCCCTACCTTTATTTACTTTTGCGTGGTGCTTTTCTTGGCCAATCTGGTGGATTATTCCAAGCAGCAAGAAGTTTAGGTTTATCTCCTTTCCAAGCATTCAAACGAGTCTCTTTTCCGCTTTCTCGCTCAGCTATGGCTGTTGGGCTATCGCTGATTGCAATGGAAACCTTAGGTGATTTTGCAACGGTTAACTACTTTGCAGTTAACACCTTAACCACTGCTGTTTATGATACCTGGTTGGAGCTTGGTAGTTTAACAACTGCGGCTAAAATATCGTCACTCATGTTATTAGCGCTGGTAATCTTAATCACGCTGGAAAGTTACAGTCGTCGCAAACAAAAGATATATCAGCGTAGTGGTGCCACGCATACCGATTTACGCTTTGTTTTGTCTGGTTGGCATAAATGGACTGTATTATCTGGTTTATGGTTGCTACTGTCTTTAGCCTTTTTATTGCCCCTTTGTGTGCTTATTTATTATGCGATTGGGTACTTTTCAGAGTCATTAAATGAGCAGTTATGGCAATACACATTAAATAGTTTCTGGCTTGCCATTATCGTTGCTGGACTTGCATTGCTGGTGGCACTTGTTGTTAATTTTTATCAGCGTTTATCACCAGGACTAGCCGCTAAAATGTGTATCCGTTTATCGTCATTAGGTTATGCTGTGCCGGGTACTGTGGTTGCCATTGGAGTGTTGATTCCCTTTACTAGTTTAGATCTTTGGTTTAATCAGCAACTTATAGAATATAGTTTTTCGCGTGTAGGCCTTATTTTCTCGGGATCCCTGTTTATTCTGATTTTTGGTTACTTGATGCGTTTTAGTGCCATTGCAGTGGGTAGTATCGATAGTAGTTTAGCGCAGGTATCACCAACGCTAGATATGGCGTCTCGCTCTTTAGGTCAAAGTGTAGGTCAAACTATCCGCCGAGTTAACTTCCCTCTCATAAAAAAGGGCATGTTAACCGCCTTTATTTTAGTGTTTATTGAAGCGATGAAAGAGTTACCTACGGCACTTTTATTGCGCCCCTTTAATTTTGAAACTCTTGCAACATATGTGTACCAGTTTGTTTCAGATGAGATGATTGAGTATGCCGCATTACCGGCACTGTTGATTGTATTGATGGGACTTATTCCCTTTATTGTTGTGAATCGTTTATTGGAGAAAGATTGCTAATGTCTGCGTTAGTTATTAATAAATTAAACTGCTTTTACCAAGAGAATAAAATATTAAAAGAGCTTGATCTTGAGTTGGAAAATAACCAAATTGTTTGTTTGTTAGGTGAAAGCGGTTGCGGTAAGACAACGCTGTTGCGCGCTGTAGCGGGTTTGCAAACAGAGTTTACCGGCGATATTTCAATCAATGGTCGAGTGGTTAATAGTGCGAAGAAAAATTTAACGCCTGAAGAGCGCAAAGTAGGGCTTATTTTTCAAGATTACGCACTTTTCCCACACTTAAATGTTTTTGATAATGTTGCCTTCTCGTTGCACGAATTCCCAAAAGAAGAGAAGCAAAAACGTGTAAATGAAGTGCTGGCGCTCGTTCGTTTAGGTGAATACGCTGAACGTTTTCCACATCAATTATCGGGTGGGCAACAACAACGTATCGCCATTGCACGTGCCTTAGCCTATCAGCCCGACTTGATGTTATTAGATGAACCCTTTTCGAACCTTGATCATCATGTTCGATTCCAGTTGATTGATGAAATCCGTTTGTTATTAAAATCACGCAATATGAGTGCACTTTTTGTAACTCATTCTAAAGAGGAAGGGTTTGCCTTCGCTGATAAAATTGCCTTAATGCAAGCAGGAAAAATAGTGCAGATAGATGATGCTCAGAATCTATATCGTTTCCCTCAATCAAAATATGTCGCTGATTTTATGGGACAAAGTAACTACCTGCCAGTACGTGTTTTAGATAATCACTGTTATTACTCTGAGTTAGGTGAGATAAACTCACCAAACATTATCAAGTATGACAAAGGCACTGAGTTAACATTATTATTACGACCTGAGCAGTTAGCGATTAACCTTGATGTGAATGGTAAAGGGGTGGTTGAACAAATAAGCTACTTAGGCCCATACCAGCAGATCACTGTAAGTTACCTTGCTAAATTATATATTATCAAGCAAAGCACGCATGTTGGCGCCTGCATGCAGTTTAATGAGGGTGACAAAGTAAATATGGATATACTTTGTCACGATTTTGTTTTTTTTGAAAAAGAAAAAGTGAGCTAGAAGGCGGAAAAACTAAAGGCTAGATGCCTCTAATCTTTAGCTTTCGTTATTATCTGGGCTCAACTCGGCAATTAAGTTCGCTTTTAAGTTTTGCTCCTGTTGCTCATTCAGTGCATCACCATCTTCAGTTGATACGATAAATAGATCCTCTGCACGTTCACCGATAGTACTGATCTTAGCGGTATCTAACATCAGGCCACTCATCCTAAATACTTCACCAATATTGGCTAAAATACCCGGCGCATCAAAGGCAACCACCTCAATTTGGGTGCGTTTACGTTTGGTAGGCAAGAATGTTACTTCGGGTTCAAATTTAAACTGACGTTTGATACGCATTAAACGAGTTTGCTGGGTATTTACCTTCTCCGGAGAAAGCAACGCTTTTTCAATCGCTTGTTTTAAGCGCTGAATTTTATGTGGATCAATATGTTCGCCATCTTGCTCTAATACGGTGAAAGTACTGAGTGAAAAATCATCACGACTAGATAGGATCTTTGCATCGTGAACACTGAGTTTTTTATTATCAATCTCTGTGACCACCGATGAAAATAGTGCAGGCATATCTTTATGGTAAACAAATATCTCCGTTGCACCACGCTCATTTTGATCACTGATGAGCACCATGGGCTGGCTATGATCTAAATGCTTTAATAGGCTGACTGTATGCCATACAATTTGCGCTGAGTTATAACGAAAGAAGTAGTTTAGTTTAAAGCGTTTCCATAATGGCTTAACCTGCTGTTCGGTAATATTCAAGTTGAGTAGCAAAGCCAGTGTTTTGCGTTGTCTATCGCGGATTCTATCGCGAATATCGGGTGGGTTTTCTAACCCGCGACGTAACACCTTCAGTGTGCTGTAATAAAGCTCACGAAGCAGTGTGCCTTTCCAGCTGTTCCAAGTATCTTCATTGGTTGCACAGATATCTGCAACCGTTAAGCAATACAGGAAGTTAAGGTGCTTTTCATCACGTACTTTTTTAGCGAATGCATTAATAACCAGAGGATCACTAATATCACGGCGCTGTGCTGTAACAGACATCGTGAGGTGTTCTTTCACTAACCATGCAACGAATTTACATTCGTAACTGTTTAATTCATGTAACTCACAAAAAGCACGTGCATCTACTGCACCTAACGTTGAATGGTCACCTTTTTGGCCTTTAGCAATATCGTGGAAAATAGCCGCTAAGTAGAGTAGTTCTGGTTTTTCGAGGTAGCTAAAAATTTCATGCGCGACCGGATGAGTTTCTTTAGTCACTGGATAGTGGTAGATATACTTAGCCAGCTTATGCGTATGTTCATCAACGGTATAGGCATGGAATAGATCAAACTGCATTTGACCAACAATACGGCTCCATTGTGGAATGTAAGCACCTAATACACCATATTCATACATCAGTGTAAAAGCGAGCCCCATGCCACGAGGATGTTTCAATATTTCTAAGAACAGAGTACGACACTCTGGAATATTTTGTAGCCATTGCGTCAAACAGCGACGCGCTTCTCTTAATTCTCGTAGTGTTGGTGAGTAGACACCAATGATGCAGGGATCTTTTGCTATATGTAAGAAGAGCTCTATGATTTTCTCTGGGCGATCATTAAACAAAGAGGGCGTTGTTAGTTCTATCATATGCCCACGAAGCTGAAAATGCTGGTCAATATTTTTAATCTGTTGGTTAAGGTTACCTAAGATCGCTTCATCAAAGTATTGTAATAACATCTCATTAAGCTCTTTAACGCGATGTACCGTTTGATAAAAGTTCTTCATCATTTGCTCGATTGCTTGGTTACCTTCTCCTGTATAACCTAACAGACTCGCAACATCATTTTGAAAGTCAAACAACAAGCGGTTATCTGGGCGACCGGTCACGGTATGCAATGCAAAACGAATAGTCCATAGGAAGGTTTGACAGTCAACCAGCTCTCGATATTCACTTGGGGTGATGTAATTAAAGCTACTTAACTCTAATAAACTATGAACATTAAAATGACACTTTGATATCCACGCGACGGTTTGAATATCACGTAATCCTCCTGAGCCATTTTTAAGATCTGGCTCCAGACTGTAGCCATCACCCTTACACGTTGCATGCCTACCGAGTTGCTCCTCCTTCTTAGCGAGGAAAAACTTATTTGATGGCCAAAAGCTTTTAGACTCTAAAGACTCTTGTAATTTTTCAAAGGTCTGTTTATTACCGATTAAATAGCGTGCTTCAAGCATGCTTGTAGCAATAGTTATATCGTCTATACCTTGGTCATAACAATCTTTTAACGTGCGTACACTTTGCCCTACATCGAGCTTTAGATCCCATAGTAGGGTAATGAACTGGCTAATTTTTTGTTCTGATTGTTCACTAAAACCTGAATCAGAGAGGATTAGCAGGTCAATATCAGATTTTGGGTGTAGTTCTCCACGTCCATAACCCCCTACTGCAATCAGGGAAAGGTCATAACTTTCGCTTAATCCTACCAAGTCCCATAACCGAGAAAGCAGCTCATCAACATAACGCGCACGTTGCTTAACAAGCAAAGTTATATCTTGTTTTTCTTTGAAGCTTTCAACTTGCCAGTCGTTAAATGTTTGTATATGTTTTTTTAAAAAGGGGAGGAGTAAATTATCTTGATGTATTTTGACTGGGGAAAGGGTTTCGAAATCCATGCTCAACCTCAGGTGTAGGGGCAATATGCACCCACCCGAGGAGGTGGGTAGCTAATAAATAGTAAATTAATCGTGGTTAATAATACGTTCAATTGTTTCTTCAGGGCGTAGTGTTAATATTTCTACACCTGTTTCTGTCACTAGTAGTGTGTGTTCCCATTGGGCTGACAGTTTTTTGTCTTTAGTGACAACGGTCCATTCATCTTTTAATACTTTACAGTTACGTTTGCCTGCATTGACCATCGGTTCGATAGTAAAACATTGGCCCACTTGTAATGTTTCGCCAGTGCCTTTTTTTCCGTAATGTAAAACCTGTGGCTCTTCATGAAATCCCACTCCGATGCCGTGACCACAATATTCACGTACCACTGAGTAGTTATGGTTTTCTGCGTGCTTTTGAATCGCAGCGCCAATGTCACCTAAGCGTGCGCCGGGCTTAACCATGTTAATACCGATATATAAACACTCTTGTGCGATGCGCGACAAACGCTCTGCTAAAATAGAGGTTTTGCCAACCATAAACATTTTAGAAGTATCGCCATGGTATCCATTTTGAATCACAGTGATATCAACGTTAACAATGTCGCCATCTTTTAATGCTTTATCATTAGGGATGCCATGACAAACAACAAAATTCAAAGAGGTACAGATAGATTTAGGAAAACCATGATAGTTAAGCGGAGCAGGAATACCGCCTTGCTCATTAACAATAAAGTCGTGGCAACGTTGGTTCAACTCATTGGTTGTAACCCCCACTTTTATGAAAGGTTCAATCATGGTTAATACGTCAGCAGCTTGCTGCCCCGCAATACGCATTTTGTCGATTTCGTCACTTGTTTTTATGATCGCTGCCATCTGATTTCTCTTGTTGGTTCACTTAAATAGTTAAGGTTAGAATTATACAAGGAATATCATGTTTCGCGCTAGTTAAGTTTAGCGCTATATAGTTATTAAATTTTTAAAAAATCTCCGGAGCAATATTTGAGTTGGTTTGTGAATTGTGATATAAAGCGCATCGAGATTAACAGTTCATTTTGAGCTGATAATACTCACTTAACTTATTAGCGTTGTTTAATGCTGTTATTTATCACTGAATATAGCTTAAAAACGTTAATTACAATAACACACACGTATCGACACGTAACTCGGGGTGCTGCTTTCAACTTATTGAAACCGGTCGAGTTTATGGGATGCGTGGAGGCCTAACCCCTACTAAAGGAAATTCAACATGGCAACAGTATCAATGCGCGACATGCTACAAGCTGGCGTACACTTCGGTCACCAAACTCGTTACTGGAACCCAAAAATGAAGCCATTCATTTTTGGTGCACGTAATAAAGTTCATATCATCAACCTTGAGCAAACAGTTCCAATGTTCAACAGTGCGCTTAACTTTTTAGAAGCAAAAGCTGCTAAAAAAGGTAAAGTACTATTTGTTGGTACTAAACGTGCAGCATCTGAAGCGGTTAAAGAAGCAGCTATCGCTTGTGACCAATTCTACGTTGATCACCGTTGGTTAGGTGGTATGTTGACTAACTGGAAAACAGTTCGTCAATCGATCAAGCGTCTGAAAGACCTTGAAGTTCAAAGCCAAGATGGTACTTTTGAGCAGTTAACTAAGAAAGAGGCGCTTATGCGTACTCGTGAATTAGAGAAACTTGAAAAAACACTTGGTGGTATCAAAAACATGGGTGGTATCCCAGATGTAATCTTCGTAATCGATGCAGATCACGAGCACATTGCAATTAAAGAAGCGAATAACCTAGGTATTCCAGTTATCGCTGTTGTAGATACTAACTCTTGCCCAGATAACATCGATTTCGTTGTTCCTGGTAATGATGATGCTATCCGTGCTATCAAACTGTACTTAGATGCAGCTGCACTGACTGTTAAAGAAGGTCGTCAAGCAGATGTTGCAGTAGCAGCAGAAGCAGACGGTTTTGTTGAAGAAACAGCTGAGAAATAAGTCCTTCTAATTTAGAAGCTCTTATTAACTAATCACGTATTGGTTAGTTATCAGGGGAGTTTAGGCTCCCCTTTTTTTTGTACATCAAATATTAGGAATTCGACAATGGCTATTACAGCTAAGCAAGTTAAAGAACTTCGTGACCGCACTGCAGCGGGTATGATGGATTGTAAAAAAGCACTCGTTGCAGCTGAAGGCGACATCGAGCTAGCAATTGAAAACATGCGTAAATCTGGCGCAATCAAGGCTGCTAAAAAAGCAGGCCGTGTTGCTGCTGAAGGCGTAATTTTAGCGAAAACTGATGGTGCAATTGCACTTATCGCTGAAGTTAACTGCGAAACTGATTTCGTAGCAATGGATAAAAGCTTTTTAGCATTTGCTAATCAAGTTGCTGACATTGCATTAGCAAACAAAGTTGCAGACGTTGAAGCATTAAACGCTTTAGCATATGACGACATCACTGTTGAAGAAGCACGTGCTAACTTAGTAGCTAAAATCGGTGAAAATATCTCTGTTCGTCGCTTACAAATCGTTGAAGGTGAAAACCTTGGCGCATATGTACACAGCGGTAAGATTGGTGTTGTTTCTGTACTTACTGGTGGCGATGCTGATCTTGCTAAAGATATTGCTATGCATGTTGCAGCTGCTGCGCCTACATACGTTAAGCCGGAAGATGTTCCTGCTGATGTAGTAGCGAAAGAGAAAGAAATCCAGCTAGATATCGCTATCAAGAGTGGTAAGCCTGCTGAGATCGCTGAAAAAATGGTTACAGGTCGTATGGCTAAATTCACTGGTGAAGTGAGCCTTACTGGTCAAGCGTTTATCAAAGATCCTTCTGTTAAAGTTGCTAAGCTTCTTAAAGATGCTGGCGCTGACGTTGTAACATTCGTACGTCTAGAAGTTGGTGAAGGTATCGAAAAGAAAGTTGAAGATTTCGCTGCAGAAGTTGCTGCAACAATGGCCGCTGCTGGTCAGTAATCTTTGCTTCTAAAACAATAAACTAACGTTTATTGGAAAAATAGGAACCGCGGCTAGCTCTGCGGTTCTTTTATATTTACAGTATCAGTATTTTTGCTGAAATTTTATTAATAAGCTGTTTGTTATTTAAACAATTTATTAATGCAATTGCCAGTCGACCCACGTAGAGGAATTAATTTATGAGCACTAATCCAAAATCAGCATATCGTCGTATTTTATTAAAATTAAGTGGTGAAGCACTTGTTGGTGAAGAGGGCTTTGGTATTGACCCTACGGTACTAGACCGTATGGCATTAGAGATAAAATCGTTAATTGAAGCTGGCGTTCAGGTTGGCCTAGTTATCGGTGGTGGTAATATATTCCGTGGTGCTGGTCTTGCTGAAGCGGGTATGAACCGCGTTGTTGGTGACCATATGGGCATGCTTGCAACGGTTATGAATGGTTTAGCAATGCGTGATGCATTACATCGTTCACATGTTAATTCTCGTCTTATGTCTGCGATTCCATTAAATGGCGTATGTGATGATTACAACTGGGCTGAGGCTATCAAGCACCTTAAATTAGGTACTGTGGTTATTTTTTCTGCTGGTACGGGTAACCCATTCTTTACAACCGATTCTGCAGCTTGTTTACGCGGCATTGAAATTGAAGCTGATGCGGTATTAAAAGGTACAAAAGTAGACGGTGTTTACGATGCAGATCCAGTTAAAAACCCAGAGGCAACACTTTATAAACAGATCGATTACCAAGTAGTACTTGAAAAAGAGCTACAAGTAATGGATTTGGCTGCCTTTACACTTGCACGTGATCACAGTTTACCAATTCGTGTATTTAATATGAATAAACCTGGTGCATTAAGCCGTGTAGTATTAGGTGAAGATGAAGGCACTACAATTACGCATTGTGCTCAATAATAATTAAAGAAAATAACAATACAAATTCTGGGAAAGTAAAATGATCAACGAAATCAAAGATGATGCACAAACACGTATGGCAAAAAGCATTGAGTCTTTTAAAGGCCAATTAGCAAAAATCCGTACTGGCCGAGCGCACCCTAGTCTTTTAGATGGCATTATGGTGCCATATTACGGTAGCAACACACCATTACGCCAAGTCGGTAATGTTTCTACAGAAGACTCTCGTACATTAACGGTAACTGTATTTGATGCAACGCTTATCGCTGCTGTTGAAAAAGCAATCATGGGCTCAAACTTAGGTTTAAACCCCATGTCTGCGGGTACCGTTATCCGTATTCCTCTACCTCCATTAACTGAAGAGCGTCGTAAAGACCTTATTAAAGTGGTACGTGGAGAAGCTGAAAATAGCCGTATCGCTATCCGTAATATCCGTCGTGATGCTAACGGTGACCTTAAAGAGTTAGAGAAAGAGAAAGAGATCAGCGAAGATCAACAGCGTCAAGGTGAAGAGTTAGTACAGAAAGTAACGAATGACAGTGTAAAACTGGTTGATGAGTTATTAGCTGTAAAAGAAAAAGAGTTAATGGAAGTATAATTGATATTATGGTGGGCAGTAATGTTTGCCCACCTCGTTGATATTTAGGAATAAAAGTGACAACTGAAACTGAACAACAAACATTGCCCAAACATGTTGCAATTATAATGGATGGCAATGGTCGCTGGGCTGAAAGTAAAGGTAAGCACCGAGTGTTTGGTCACAAGCATGGTGTGAAGTCATTACGTAAAGCGATAACTTTTGCGAATGAAAAAAAACTTCAAGCATTAACCATTTACGCTTTTAGTAGTGAGAATTGGAAGCGACCTGAAAAAGAGGTAAACATGTTGATGGAGCTTTTCTTTACTGTGTTAGGCGGTGAAGTGAAAAAGTTACATAAACATAATATTAAATTAAAAATTATTGGCGACGTTGAAGGTTTCAGCGAACGTTTACAAAAGAAAGTGGCTCAAGCTGAAAAGTTAACCGAGAACAATAGTGGCCTGGTATTAAACGTGGCTGCTAACTATGGCGGACGCTGGGATATAACCCAAGCAGCTAAGCAGCTTGCAACACAAGCACAGCAAGGTGAGATATCAATCGATGAGATCACTGAAGAGCGATTAAATAGTGCTATCAATTTAGACCAACTTCCTGCGGTAGATCTTATGATTCGTACAGGGGGGGATCATCGCATCAGTAACTTTTTATTATGGCAACTTGCCTATGCCGAACTCTATTTTAGCGATGTATTATGGCCAGACTTTGACGCGGATACTTTTCAAGATGCACTAGATGTTTTTGCTGGCAAAGAGCGACGTTTTGGACAAACCAGTGAGCAAGTTACAGCGCGCTGATTTTTATAACTAAATTCAACAGGGTATTTCTGTGAAACAACGAATCATTACGGCACTTGTCTTAGCACCACTTGCCATTGCGGGGATTTTCCTGCTGCCTATTAAGTTTTTTATGCTATTCACCGCTGCTATTTTTTTATTAGCAAGTAAAGAGTGGGCTCGTTTTGTAAACCCTGATAGCCAAAGCAGTACAATACTGTATGTTTTTGGTTTTGTGTTAGCAATTACATTAATGCTCTTACCAGTAGAACAACTATGGAGTGCTAGTGGCATACATCCGATTGTTGTTAATGGACTTATTGTTGCCGCTGTTTGGTGGGCTGTTTCATTATTATTAGTGGCGAGTTACCCAAAAACCAATACCTTATGGGCGGGTAGTAAAGCAGTTAAAGCATTGTTTGGTTTACTTACTTTAGTGCCATTTTTTTGGGCGATGATCGTATTACGCTCTGTAAATATTCATCATGATTTCTTTTATGGGGGCGCGCTATTGATGTACGTGTTCCTATTAGTATGGGCTGCAGATACCGGTGCATACTTCTGTGGTAAACGTTTTGGAAAACACAAGCTTGCACCTAATGTAAGTCCCGGTAAGACTATTGAAGGTTTTGTTGGTGGTGCAGTTAGCTCAATGATTGTTGCTTTTGTTGCCAGTGTATTATTTGAAATTGAAGCCGATAAAATGGTGCTGTTTTTTGTTGCTGCTTTAATTACTACCTTTGTTTCTGCTTTAGGAGACTTAAGTGAAAGCATCTTCAAGCGTGAAGCTAAATTAAAAGATAGTGGTAACCTATTACCTGGGCATGGTGGCATTCTAGATAGAATTGATAGTTTAACAGCTGCAGTGCCTGTTTTTGCATTAACTTATCTACTTTGGTTAATGTAATTAATGAAAAATCTAGCTATTTTAGGTGCAACGGGATCAATCGGCGCAAGCACACTCGCTGTTTGCCGCAATAACCCTCACCTGTACCACGTCACGCTACTACTTGCTTCAAAAAGTGTCGCAAAGATGCTTGCCTTGTGTCTTGAATTTAAGCCAACTTATGTGGCAATGAGTTGTCCTAAGGCGACAAAAGAATTGACTGAAAAGTTAAAACGAGAAAATTGTCGAACGCAACTATTACACAGCGAAGACGAGCTACTACAGTTATTAAGCAGCAATGAAATTGATGCTGTTATGGCTGCTATTGTTGGTGGTGCAGGACTAAAAACGACATTAGCAGCGGTTGAGGCCGGCAAAGAGGTTTTTCTTGCTAATAAAGAATCATTAGTGATGTCTGGTCAGTTGTTCATTGATGCTGTTGCAAAGTCAGGTGCAAAATTATGGCCCGTTGATAGTGAACATAATGCAATTTTCCAAGCTTTATCTCCAAAACTGCAAAGTAGCATTGGCCATTGTGACCTAAAGTCGGAAGGTGTTTCAAAAATACTATTAACCGGATCTGGTGGACCTTTCTTAAACAAGCCTCTTGCAGAGTTTCCTTATATTACACCTGCACAAGCTGTTAAGCATCCTAACTGGTCAATGGGACAAAAAATATCTATCGATTCCGCAACAATGATGAATAAGGGCCTTGAATATATCGAAGCGCGTTGGTTATTTAACGCTTCCCGTGAACAGATTCAAGTGATTATTCACCCTCAATCAGTTATTCACTCTATGGTGCAATATATCGATGGTAGTGTGATTGCACAGATGGGAAACCCTGATATGCGTATTCCAATTGCACATGTAATGGGGGGAGAAAAACGTATAGAGAGTGGTGTAACTAATCTAGATTTTTTCACATCCCCTGAATTTAGTTTTTTAGCGCCTGATTATGAACGTTACCCTTGCCTTAAATTAGCGATTGATGCCTGTTATCAAGGGCAATATGCAACAACAATGCTTAATGCTGCTAATGAAGTTGCAGTAGACGCATTTTTAAATGGTCAAATACAGTTCTCACAAATATCTCAGTTAGTTGAACGTGTATTACAACAATCAGAAGCACAAAATATTAGTTCGATAGAGCAACTGCTAATGCTTGATGAAGAGACTAAAAACAGTGCATTAAGTCTAATTCGAAGAGGTGCTTTATGTTAAGTGCTTTGTGGAACCTAGGCGCGTTTATCGTCGCGTTAAGTATCTTAGTTGCGATTCATGAATACGGTCATTTTTGGGTAGCAAGGCGTTGTGGTGTAAAAGTTCATCGTTTTTCTATCGGTTTTGGTAAAGTATTATTCAAGCGTACTGATAAGCAAGGCACTGAGTTTGCTATTGCAGCTATTCCACTGGGTGGTTACGTTAAGATGCTTGATGGACGGGTAGAAACTGTACCCGATGATCTTCAACAGTTTGCCTTTGATAAAAAAACGGTATGGCAACGTATTGCAATTGTTGCCGCCGGACCACTGGCTAATTTTGCCTTAGCTATTGTCGCATTCTTTTTGATGTATATGATTGGTGTTAATAGTGCCAAACCAATTATCAAAGGGGTTGTTTTTGAGTCTCCAATGGCTGTGATAACAACAGAGCAACGTTTTCAAGTTACTGCAATTAATCAAACCCAAGTAGGCGATTGGGAAGCTCTGAACCTTGCTCTGGTAAGCCTGATTGGTGAAAGTGGGTTTGATATCACAATTAAAAGCTTAACTGATGAGGCGATTGAACCAATAACAACTCATAGAGTCTCACTGACAGATTGGGCTTTTGATCCCAAAAAAGAATCAATTATTACTAGCTTAGGCCTTATGCCTTATCGCCCTGTTGTACACTTGCAGGTTGCAGAAGTATCTGAAGGGGGCTCAGGCTTACAAGCTGGACTTAAATCTGGTGATGAGTTAATTGCTGTTGATGGTATTAACCTAGATAATTGGGCGCATTTTGTAGAAATCATACAGAGCAATGCAAACAATAGTTTAGCTTTACAAGTTAACAGAGAGGGGAGCTTATTAACTCTTTTGTTAACACCAGCTTTAAATGAAAAAACAGACAAAGGTTATATTGGTGTATCACCTGTTGTAGATGCTTATCCTGAAGAGTACCGGGTTAAGTTAAAATTTGGCCCTGTAGACGCTTTTCTAAAAGGTGTTGAGAAAACTGGACAGTTAACCAAACTCACGTTTGATACGCTTATTAAATTGGTAACAGGTGATATTTCTGTTAAAAACCTCAGTGGCCCCGTTTCCATTGCTAAAGGTGCAGGCGCGAGTGCTGATTATGGCATAGAATACTTCCTTGGTTTCTTAGCGTTGATTAGTGTTAATTTAGGTTTAATGAATTTAATTCCTTTACCTGTCTTAGATGGTGGACACCTGCTTTATTACTTTGCAGAGGTACTAACGGGTAAACCGGTATCAGAAAAAATACAAGAGGTTGGCTTTAAAATTGGTGGTGTAATTTTAATGGCGCTAATGAGTATTGCAATTTTGAATGATTTTAATTTACTGTAATATTTTTAATAAATCATTAAATTGAAAGCAACTTTAGAAGTTTATAGAATACAGACTAAATATAAAACACGGTATAAGTGTTACAAAGGATTCGTAAAGAGATGTTTAACAAATATTTATTAGCAACCGCACTAGTTTTCAGTAGTTGTTTTTCCATGCTAGCTATTGCTGAGAAATTTACTATTGCAGATCTTCAGTTTGAAGGTTTACAACGCGTAACGTTAGGGGCCGCATTGCTTAGCTTACCAATACGCGAAGGGGATGAGGTTGATGACTATCAACTCGCTAAAGCACTTAAAAAACTTTACGCAAGTAACCACTTTGAATCGATTGAATTAGAACGCTCCGGAAATATTTTAATTTTCAAAGTAAAAGAGCGCTCAACCATTAGTAATATAGGTCTAACTGGTAACGATAAGTTGACTGAAGAGCAAATTTTAGACTCGCTTAAGTCATCTGCAATTCAAGTCGGTGAGCCACTTGATAGAACAACACTTGCCGGTATTGAAAAAAGCTTAGAAGACTTCTATCACAGTGTGGGTAAATACAGTGCACAAGTTGAAACGGTTGTTACTCCGCTGCCTCGTAATCGTGTTTCTATTCAGTTTGTATTCCGTGAAGGTTTAACTGCAAAAATTGAGCAGATTAATATTGTCGGTAATACGGTGTACCCTGATCAGCTGTTACTTAAGCGTTTAACATTGAGTGACTCGGCCGGTTGGTGGGACTTTTTTGCTGATGATAACTATCAAAAACAAAAACTGGCGGGTGACTTGGAAGTTATCAAAAGTTATTACCTAGATAGAGGTTATATCCGTTTTGCGATTGAAGATACCCAAGTTGCGCTGACGCCTACCAAAAAGGGAGTGTACGTAACTGTTAATGTTGATGAAGGTGATATCTACAAAATTGGTGGTGTGCAGTTTATTGGTAACCTGCTAGGTAATGATGAAAAAATAAAGTCATTAGTGCCTTTTGTTGAAGGTGATGTATACGCTGCTTCTGATGTCGCCTATTCAGAACAAACTATTCGTAAATACTTTGGTCGCTTAGGTTATGCCTACCCGGAAATCACGACTTACCCTGAAGTTGATGATGAAACTAACACTGTAATTGTTAACTTCTCTGTCGAGCCTGGTCAACGTGGTTATGTACGTAATATCAATATATCAGGAAATACAACTACAGCAGATGTGGTATTGCGTCGCGAGATGCGTCAAATGGAAGGTGGTTGGTTATCCAGTGAGGATATTGAGCAGTCTAAAGTACGTCTAAATCGGTTAGGTTTCTTTTCAAGAGTTGATATTAATACTGAGCGAGTAAGCGATGATTTAGTTGATCTAAATGTTAACGTAGAAGAACAAGCTTCTGGGGCTTTTAATGCCGGTGTTGGTTATGGTACAGAGTCCGGTTTGAGTCTAAGTGGTGGAATTAGCCAAGATAACTTTTTAGGCACAGGTGATAAAGTAGGATTTGAAGTAAAAATTAATGATTATAATAAAAGCGCCAACGTTAATTACACAACGCCTTATTTGACCAAAGATGGTGTTAGTGGTGGGGTACGTGTATTTTATGATCTTTTTGAAGCGGGCGAAGCAAACATCGTAGATTATACCAATACTACCTACGGTATTCGCTTTAATATGGGCTTTCCTGTTAACGAAATAAACCGCTTAGGTTTTAGTGTTGGTTGGGAAAATAATGGTATTGCACAAACAAAATCTTATGAACAACAAAAAATATTCTGGGATATATACCGCTCTTTATTAGATTCAGATGAGTCTGCAAACTTTCAAAATATTGATTTTACCGCTAAATGGACGCGTAATAACCAAGATAAAGGGCGAATGGCAACGCAGGGTATGAAACACAACCTCTGGGCAAAAGTAACTATCCCAAGTTCAGATCTACAATACTTTAAAGTAAATTTTGATATCAGTAATTACCAGCGAATTACAGATGACGGTGAGTGGACAACTTTGCTTCGTGGTACTTTAGGTTACGCAAACGGTTACGGGCAGTTCGAAGGTAATGATCAAATATTACCTTTCTTTGAAAACTATTATGCCGGTGGTTACCGAACACTGCGTGGTTTCTCCAGTAACACTGTCGGTCCGCGTGCTATGTATACAGGCAGCGACGGCGGTAACAGTAGCATGGTATTAACAGATAGCGCTGTTGGTGGTAATGCAAAATATACGGTAAGTGCTGAGGTTATATTCCCAGTGCCTTTCCTCGATGAAGCTTACACACGACAGGTAAGAAGTAGTGTATTCGTTGATGCGGGCGAAGTATGGGATACGGAGTTTAATTATGATCAGTACAATGATATGAACTGTTCAAAAAACTGTGATTATTTTGGCGATTACTCAAAACCTGGCAGAATACGAGTTTCATTAGGTACACAACTTACTTGGATTTCCCCTATGGGGCCTTTAGTATTTACATTAGCAATGCCACTAAAAGAGTATGAAGGTGATAGAACAGAAACCTTCTCGTTTAATATTGGTGATACTTTCTAGGTCCTTTTAAACAACAATTTACAATATTAATTACAACAATATTTTATTTACGGAGTTACAACATGAAAAACTTTTTAAAAGCAGCAACATTAGCAGTAGCAATGATTTCAGCATCAACAGTAAACGCTACTGAAACACAAAAAATAGGTGTTGTTTTCCCATCTAAAATTATGAAAGAGTCGCCTCAACGTGATCGTATTATTAAAAAACTAGAGACGGAGTTTAAGGCGCGTTACGAAGCACTACAAGCACTAGAAAAAGAGATCACAACACTTGAGAAAGGCTTAAAACGTGATGCAGAACTAATGAATAACGACGAAGTTGTTGCGATGAAGCGTAAAGTTGAAATTAAGTTATCTGAATATAAATTAAACCGTAAAGCATTCGAAGAAGATAACCGTCGTCGTCAAGGTGAAGAACAGCAAAAAGCGCTTATCGTAGTACGTGATGTAATAGATGCGGTTGCTAAAGAGCAGGGCTACGACATCATCTTAAATGGTGAGCAAATTGTTTTTGCTAAGCCTGGTTACGATATCTCAGACGTAATTATCGAAGAAATCAGCAAGAAGTAAATACTATGACACACACATTAGCGCAACTCGCGAAACTTTTAGGCGCACAACTTGTTGGTGATGCAAAGCTTGAGATTTCTCGCCTAGCAACCTTTGATAATGCAAGCGAAGGTGATATCACCTTCGTATCTGATAAAAAACTGTTGAGTCAACTGGCTAACTGTAATGCTAGCGCTATTGTTTTACCCTCCTCGATAATTAAAGGTTATCAAGGCAATGCGCTGTTTATGGATAACCCCTATGTTGGTTATGCACAGCTCGCAACTATTTTTGATACTACACCAAACTTGGCAGTTTCAATTTCTGACAGTGCTGTCATTGATAGCAGTGCAAAAATTGGTAACAATGTTGCGATTGCTGAAAATGTTGTTATTGGTGCGGGTGTCGAGATAGCAGAAAATTGTCAAATTTTTGCCAATGTAGTGATTGGGCCACAGGTTAAAATCAAACAACAGTGTAAAATATACCCTAATGTAAGCATTTATCATGATTGTTTAATTGGTGAGCGTTGTATTATTCATGCGAATGCTGTTATTGGCTGTGATGGATTTGGTAACGCCCCTTATCAAGGGCGCTGGGTAAAAATACCACAAATCGGTACTGTTATTATTGGTGATGATGTTGAAATAGGCTCATCCACTACAATCGATCGTGGTGCGCTCTCGGATACCATTATTAGTGATGGTGTAAAAATAGATAATCAGTGTCAAGTCGCACACAATGTCGTTATTGGTGAGCATACTGCCATTGCAGGTGGGTCAAATGTAGCTGGTAGCACTAAAATTGGTAAAAACTGTATTTTAGGTGGTAGCGTTGCAATGAATGGACACCTTACTATTGTGGATAATGTGGTTATTACTGGCGATAGCATGGTGATGCGTAACATCAGTGAAGCGGGCGTTTACTCTTCAGGCGTACCAGCGACAACGAACAAACAGTGGCGAAAAAATACTGCTTATACGCTAAAAATTGACTCCTTGTTTAAGCGAGTTAAACAGCTTGAAAAAAAATTACAAAAAAAAGATTAAGGGATACCCCATGAGCAATGAATTAAATAGTTTAGATATTAAAGAGATCATGAATCTTCTTCCACACCGTTACCCATTTTTATTAATTGACCGTGTTGTTGATTATGTACCTGGTAAAACCTTACAAGGTTATAAGAATATTTCATTTAATGAGCCTCAATTTCAAGGTCACTTCCCTGGTACACCAGTTTTTCCAGGTGTGATGATTATTGAAGCATTAGCACAGGCAACAGGTGTTTTAGCGTTTGCAACTTACGGAAAACCTGCTGAAAATGAATTATATTTCTTAGCATCGGTTGATAAAGTTCGTTTTCGTAAACCTGTTGTGCCTGGTGATGTGCTTGAACTCGAAGTTATCTACTTAAAAGAGCGTCGTGGTATGGGAAAATTTCAGTGTACTGCGAAAGTTGATGGGCAAGTTGCTTGTGAAGCAATGATCATGTGTGCAAGAAGAGAGATTTAATGACAAATAACCCAGTTCAGCATATCGGAAAGATCCACGAAAGTGCAAAAATTCATGCTACTGCGATTGTGCATGAAACAGCAATTATCGGTGAAAACGTAGAGATTGGCCCATATTCCATCATCGGTGCTCGCGTTGAGATCGGTGAAAATTGTTGGATTGCGCCTCACGTTGTGATGAATGGCCCAACAAAAATGGGTAAAGGTAATAAAGTATTTCAGTTTGCATCGGTAGGCGAAGATTGCCAAGATCTAAAATATAATGGCGAAGAAACCTTTTTAGAGATCGGTGATAATAACGTATTCCGTGAAAGTTGTACTATTCATCGTGGTACTGCGCAGGACAAAGGCACTACTAAGATTGGCAATAATAACCTATTAATGGCTTACGTTCATGTTGCTCATGACTGTATCCTTGGTGATAATATTATCCTTTCTAATAACGCAACGTTAGCAGGCCATACTGTGTTAGCTAACAACGTCATTATTGGTGGCTTGTCTGCATTACATCAATTTACGCGTGTTGGTGAGTTTGCCATGATCGGTGGTTGCTCTGCGGTAAATAAAGATATTCCACCTTACTTTATGGCTTCAGGGAATTATGCTCAAGCGCAGGGAATTAACTCTGTTGGTCTTAAACGTCGTGGATTCAGTAGCGCTGCGATTATGGAAATTAAACGTGCTTATAAAGCCCTGTGTCGCGATGGAAATAGCTTAGAAGAAGCTAAAAGCATTATCGCTTCAAAAGCCGAAAATTGTCCTGAGCTTAAAGTCTTACATGACTTTCTCAACGAAGATAGCCGTGGCATTGTGAGATAATTAAAGAAAGAGCTAAATAATTTAATGTATGTAAAAAGGCTCATTAGAGCCTTTTTTTTTCAGATCATTTTACGAGTAATAAGATATGGTTAAACCATTACGAATCGGCTTAATAGCAGGTGAAGCTTCAGGTGATATTTTAGGTGAAGGTTTAATAAAAGCACTTAAACACCATTACCCTGATGCAATATTTGAAGGTATTGCTGGCCCTAAAATGATAGCGCAAGGCTGTAAAGCTATACACCCTTTAGAAGCGCTTTCTGTAATGGGGTTTGTAGAGGTTTTAGGTAAATTACGTAGTATCCTCTCTATCCGAAAATCAATCACTGAGCATTTTATAAATAATCCACCAGACATATTTATTGGTATTGATGCCCCTGATTTTAATTTAACCGTTGAGCTGAAATTAAAATCGCAGGGTATTAAAACCATCCATTATGTTAGCCCATCTGTATGGGCATGGAAACAGTGGCGAATCCACAAAATTGCTAAAGCGACTAATTTAGTGTTAGCTTTTTTACCTTTCGAAAAAGCATTCTATGATCGCTTTAATGTGCCCTGTCAGTTTGTCGGTCATACACTCGCAGACCAACTACCTATTGTTCGAGAAAAAGAACAAGCGAGAGCGGTACTTAATTTAGACAAAAATGAAAAACTACTCGCAATATTACCCGGTAGCCGTAAAGCTGAGGTTGCGATACTTGGCCCGCTATTTCTGAAAACTGCTAAAATAATTCACAAAAAGCATCCTGATTATCGATTTATTGTACCGATGGTGAATGACCGTCGTAAACAACAATTCATAGAGCAGATCGAAGAGTTCGCGCCGGATCTACCTATCACTCTTTTTGATGGTCATTCAAGTGACGTTTTACAGTCAGCAGATCTGGTTTTATTGGCATCTGGTACTGCCGCATTAGAGGCTATGTTAGCCAAAGCTCCGATGGTGGTTGCTTACAAAGTCAGTGCATTGACCTATGTGATTGCAAAATCATTATCCAGTGTAAAATATACTTCACTGCCTAATTTGATTGCCGACAAAGAGGTCGTCAAAGAGTTGAGTCAGTACGATTGTACCGTTGAGAACATGGTGGCTGAGCTTGAACATTTGATTGGTATTGGTGGTGAAGAGATGATTGAAACGTTTACCGAACTGCACAAGTTAATCAAGTGTGACGCCGATAAACAGGCTGCATTAGCGGTAGTTAATTTAATAGAGAACAACATAGTCGAAAATAAGTTAATGGGGGATAATAATGAGTAAAGCTAAAGTGGAATTTCCTGAAGTCTTCTACCCAAACCTTAACCTGATCGCTGGTGTTGATGAAGTTGGTCGTGGCCCATTGGTGGGTGATGTGGTAACTGCTGCTGTTATCTTAGATAAAAATAACCCTATTGCTGGTTTGGCTGACTCTAAAAAGCTGAGTGAGAAAAAACTAGCGTTAATGTTTGATGAAATTAAAGCCAAGGCTCTGTGTATATCTGTAGGGCGTGCTTCCCCAACAGAGATCGACGAGCTTAATATTTTGCACGCAACTATGCTTGCGATGCAGCGCGCTGTACAAGGGTTAGCTATTCAGCCTGAGTTTGTATTTATTGATGGTAATCGTTGCCCACAACTTAGTATGCCTAGTGAAGCGATAGTTAAAGGTGATGCACGTGTCGCTGAGATAAGTGCGGCTTCGATTATTGCCAAAGTAACACGTGATCGCGAAATGCAGGCGCTGGATAAGCTTCACCCAGAGTACGGTTTTGCTAAGCATAAAGGCTATCCAACCAAAGCGCACTTTGAAGCGCTTGAAAAACATGGTGCAATTGCCGAATATCGAAAAAGCTTCAAACCGGTAAAAAAAGTGTTAGGTCTTTAATAGCTATCAGCTACCACCATTAAGTCATTATTGAGATATTAGAATTATATGTCCGAGTTAGTTGTTAAACCCGATCCTAAATTTATTCATCTGCGCGTACATAGTGATTTCTCGATGGTGGATGGGCTTACTAAAGTCAAACCGTTAATCGCCAACACAGCTTCAATGAATATGCCTGCGCTAGCTATCACTGATCAGACTAACTTTTGTGGGTTAGTTAAGTTTTATGGTGCGGCACATGGTGCTGGCGTAAAACCACTAATCGGCGCTGATTTCTGGGTGCAAAGCGAATTATTGGAAGGTGAACAGTTCCGCTTAACCGCCTTAGCGATGGATAATGACGGATATAAAAGTGTTACTGAACTTATCTCTAAAGCTTACCTTCGTGGGCATGTTAATGGCCGTGCGATTATCGATCAAGAATGGCTGGTTGAGTATCAAAAAGGGGTTTTATTACTCTCTGGTGCGAAAGAGGGCGACTTAGGTAAGATGCTACTTAAAGGGGATGTAGAGGCTGCCAATGAGATAACGCAGTTTTACCAAAAACACTTTGCAGAGCGTTATTATCTTGAGCTTATTCGTACTAATCGTGTTGATGAAGAAAACTACTTACACCTTGCCTTAGACTGGGCTGAACAGAATCAATTACCCGTTGTTGCGACAAATCAGGTTATCTTTGCCGATGAAACATTGTTTGATGCGCATGATATTCGTGTGTGTATTAACCAAGGTTATACCTTAGGTGATGACAGGCGCCCGAAAGATTATAGCCCAGAGCAATATCTGCGTAGTGAAGAGGAGATGTGTGAACTGTTTTCTGACATCCCAGAAGCACTACAAAACAGCGTAGAAATTGCAAAACGTTGTAATGTCACATTGCGCTTAGGTGAATACTTCTTACCTGATTTCCCGACCGAAGGTAAACACATCAATGATTTCTTCTGTGATGTGTCTCGAGAAGGTTTAGAAGCTCGTCTAGAGTTTCTCTTTGATAAAGATAGCCCTGACTTTGCCGCTATTCGTAAGCCCTACGATGACCGATTACAGGTTGAACTCGATGTTATCAATAAGATGGGATTTCCAGGTTATTTCTTGATTGTTATGGAGTTTATTCAGTGGAGTAAAGATAACCTTATCCCTGTTGGACCTGGTCGTGGTAGTGGTGCCGGATCACTGGTTGCTTATGCGCTTAAAATTACCGATCTTGACCCATTGGAGTTGGAGTTACTGTTTGAGCGATTCTTAAACCCTGAGCGTGTTTCTATGCCCGATTTTGATATCGATTTTTGCATGGACAGACGTGATGAAGTAATCGATCACGTTGCAGAACTTTATGGACGTGATGCGGTATCGCAGATCATTACCTTTGGTACCATGGCTGCAAAAGCGGTTATTCGAGATGTTGGCCGTGTTTTAGGTCATGCTTATGGTTTTGTTGATGGTATATCAAAACTAGTGCCACCTACGCCGGGTATGACACTCACTAAAGCCTTTGAAGAGGAGCCTCGTTTACAAGAGCGTTACGATGGTAGTGAAGAGGTACGCGATCTGATAGATATGTGTCGAACCCTTGAAGGTACAATTCGTAATGCCGGTAAACATGCGGGTGGTGTTGTAATCTCTCCGACGGTAATTACTGATTTCTCCCCCCTTTATTGCGACGATGAGGGGAATAACCCGGTAACACAATATGATAAAAATGACGTTGAAACAGCGGGATTAGTTAAATTCGACTTCTTAGGTCTGCGAACACTTACTATCGTACAGTGGGCGATAGATATGGCTAAT
>Ga0209292_1000721_pt1 | contig 42425 bp, 28 predicted proteins | sample GOMGulsemesocosm_2_FD_184634 | JGI IMG/M metagenome (GOLD analysis project Ga0209292, IMG submission 184634) | Methane-oxidizing microbial communities from mesocosms in the Gulf of Mexico - GOM9C Gulf of Mexico (SPAdes) (version 2) | ecosystem: Environmental > Aquatic > Marine > Cold seeps...
TTTTATTGACATAGTGGAATGTTTTGCTAATAAACATAAAAATGAAAGTGCGGAACTTGATTTTTCCGTTACTTTTTTATCAAGAAAAAGTGACAAAAATTGAAAAGAATATAGAGGTTAAATTTTAGTTAGGACGCTATTGGTTCTAAATATTTTTCAAAATGAATGCCCTTTTTCTTGAGCTCAAATTCATGCCATAATTAAATATTAGCATGGTTCAAAAATTGTCCTCCAGAAAACCAGATAACGTAAATGAATGCGCGTATTTCATCCCATTATGGGAATGATTCTCTAATTAGGATTGTTAAATCAGTAGCAACACCCCGTTTTTAACGACTTACAACGGTTGGTATTATAGTTGTCTATCATGACAAGAATCTATATAGATCAAAACTATGAAACAATTATACCTTCTACTTATTACTTTATTTAGCTTTAACAGTGCATTTGGTACTGGTGAACCTTCGACTTATTTTAACATTTTTGTCCCACCTAATAATAACTCTGTCAACAGACATGTCGCCTTAATTGTCACGGCAATATTCGACAGTACCTATATTGAAATAATAGATGATGATGCGGATGGCGATTCAGACGACAGTTATACTGGTTACCTTATGGCTGGACAGTCCTATATTACCTATATCAAGGATAATGGAGTAAATGATGATGCACAATATGCTTCTGGTGGCATTCTAAAATCGGATGGTGATTACTTTATAATCACGGCCACAAAAATAGTTTATGCTTCCCAATCTACCGATTCAGATTGGCAACATGACTGGGTTCCAGCAACTAATAGAAGTTCCATAGGGCAAAAATTTGTGGTTTATAGCCCAGCTACCTCCTATTCCAACCGTGATTTGAATGTATTTGCCTATTCAGATTCAACAACAGTGACTGTTCGTAAAATATCGGTAACCCCAACTACAACTTCTGGAGCTACTAATGTAGACAATTCTTTACAAGATTTTGTGATGAGCGTAGAAATTGATATAGGAGAAGATATCATTCATTTATTTACAGATGGTAGAGATTTACTAGAACCTGGTGAAACTTATATCGTAGAATCCAATAAACCTATCACTATGCAATATGGTGCATTATGGACTAATTCCAGAGATGGTGGTGGATACGTGCCTTCTTCTAATGGAAGTTCATCAGGCGAATTATTCTACTTTGCTGTTCCGTATCAAGTGAGTCAAGAACAAGAAATTAGAATAGTATCATGGGATGATGATAATAGCGTAACTCTTGACTATTATAACGCAGGTACTTGGGTTTCGTTAGGGGCGTGGGAAATCAATGATATGGGAACGGCGGATTGGGTTGGAGCAGATTATGGGTTAACCTATGCCACAACTTTTAGAATTAGTTGTGATTCCGGAAAAAAAGTATCGGTTTTTGAGGCCAATTGGATGGAGACTGGTTCACCAGGAACCTCAGACATTGCGACCATGGTTTCTGCAGAGTCTGGAACTACGTCTGGAGTAGATTTTTTGGTGTATATGACACCTCCTGGTAGTCAATACAACGTGGTTAATCCAATCACATCTTCTGTGTATGGAGGGAAATTTACACACGTTTATTTATTTGCAAAAGATTCAGCTACTGTCATTGTTAAAGACGCTTATAGTAACGGGGGAACAATTAATCGTTCATATGATATACTACCAGGTAGATATGTAGATTGCTACTTATCAGAAGCTGAATGGAAGTCTATTTACAACGGAGATGGAAATCCTGATAGCGGTCCAGAACGACCATATTTGTTAATTAATTCTACGAGTAATATATCAGTGATGAATACAAATTTCAACGATAATTGGATGATGTATTTTGGCTCGTCTCAAGAACAAAGTTTTGATCAAAGTGGTGTGTCAAGTAGTAATTCTGGAATTCCAGGAGAAACAATTACAATAACGAGTACCATTCTATTTGAAAATACAGATTCCATAACCTCTCCAGAAGTTACTGTTATAGTTGGTACAGGTGCAATTCCTATAAGTTCAGAATTAAATAATATAACAGAAGATCTAACTATTCAAGGTGATATTGTAAGTACGGACGAAAACTCTGTCGTTACATTTGAAGATGAACCTACTTTAATTTCATCAAATTTGTACACTGTTAAAACTACAGTTGAATTGCAAGTAAATTATTATAATGGTGACCCTATCCCAAGTAACACTGTTATCAATATTGAAACTACCGTTTCAGGTTATGTTGATGAAGAGTATCAACAATCTGTTGGGTCTCAAGGCATACAGAATAAATCAGAACAAACAGATTCACTTTTATTTTCGCTTGCTCCTACGCAACCATTCACCGCAACCAATATGAATACATGGACTAGTAACTGGGTTGATTATGATGGGGATAATGATGATGATCTATTTTTAGTTAGTTATGACCATTTAGAAACTCACCGTCTGTATAGAAATAACGGAGGTTCATTTGAAGACGTATCTAAAACGAATTTAACCGATATTACAAGAGGATCAATTGCAGCATCTTGGGTAGATTTTGACAATGACGGCGATAGAGATTGTTTCATCCCTAAAAATCAAGGCGAACAAAATACATTCTCAATTAATGAAAGCGGAAATTTTTTATCTTTAGAAAATGATCCAATTCTAGATTCTACTGGGTATTATCACGGAATAACGTTTGCTGATTATGATAATGATGGATATTTGGATGCATTCCTATCAGATTTTATGCCGACCAATTTTAATCGTTTATTCAAAGGAAGTAGTGACGGTACATTCGCATTGATTTCAGAAGCAACACCTTCACAGGGCGTTGGTAGATCTATCGGTTCCACCTGGGCTGATTATGATAATGATGGTGATCAAGATTTATTTGTACCAAATGGTAATGGTCAAAACAATGCATTTTACATAAATAATGGAGATGGAACGTTTACAAAAGATACTATTTCGATTATTGCAAATGATGGCTTAAACTGTGTAGCTAGCTGTTGGGGAGATTATGATAATGACGGCTATTTAGACTTATTTGTGAGTAATGGTTCTAATGGTCAAAATTTGCTTTATCATAATGATGGAGATGGTACTTTCACACAGATTACTACTGGTGAATTGGGTACTGATAAAGGCTATTCTCATGGTTGTAGTTGGGCAGACATAGATAACGATAAAGATTTAGATTTATTCGTTAGTAATGATCAAGGACAAGCAAAATATCTATATATGAATGATGGATCGGGTAATTTTACACGGAATAATAATGAACTAATTACCACCGCACAAAATAACAGTTATAGTCATCAATGGTCAGATTATGATCAAGATGGTGACCTAGATCTTTACGTATGTACACATTCTGATGAGGCTAATGTATTTTACACTAATAATGGAACTACAAACAATTGGTTAGAACTAAAACTCGTTGGTTTAAATTCAAATAAATCCGCTATCGGTGCTAGAATTAGAGTAAAGTGTGATGGAATATGGCAGATTAGAGAAATTAATTCTCAGTCTGGCTTTGGAGGACAACATAGTTTAACACAGCATTTTGGTTTAGGGACTTCAACCGTTGTCGATTCGATACATATACTATGGCCATCAGGATATTCACAGTACACTATCTCTATAACAGCGAATCAAAAAAAAACGATTGAAGAAGATAATGCGTCTTTAATAACAGGTTATGTTTTTAATGATTTGAATGAGGATTGCGTTAAAGATATAAGTGAGTTGGGTATTGCAAATGTGCCAATTCATGTTGACGCTTTAAATATAACTGTTTATTCAAATGCAGATGGTTTTTATCAACTCCGTTTGGGGGTTGGAACTCATACCATTACCCAATTAGACGTGCCCTATTGGACAACCGTGGTTTGTACAACACAAACCGTTATCATTAATACATTGGACGATACCGCCGAAAATATTAATTTTTCTAATACAATGTCCGATATTGGTGTCGACTTAATTGCAAATATTTCGCATACCGCTCACAGAAGAGGTTTTAAGAATGTCAGTCATTTAAATATTCAGAACGCTGGAACTATAGCTCAAACAACTGACGTGATAGTTACAGTGGACTATCCAAATGGTTTAATTCCTATTTCAGCAAATCCGGAATGGTCCAGTAAAATTGGATCGACCTATAATTGGCTTATCCCTTCATTAGCGGTTAATGAAACTCAAATGATTGTAATTAGTGATAGTGTGTCTATAGAAGAATCATTGGGGGAAATTTTAACGGTTACTGGTTCAATTCAAATTATGCCAACTGAACTTGATGAATCAAATAATAGTTTTACCAATTCGGGTGAAGTGGTTGGAGCAGTTGATCCAAATGATATTATTGTAACCCCTAAAGGAATTGGGGACGAAGGTTTAATACTACCAGATCAAGTATTGACTTACAAAATTAGATTTCAAAATGTAGGTTCTTTTTCCGCAAGAAACATTAAGGTTTCTTGTGAAATACCAATTGGTATTGATTTAAATAGTATTAATTTTATACAGGCGTCTCATCCAAATTTACTATCTAAACAAAATAGAATGTTGACTTGGTATTTCGAAAATATTGAGCTTCCTGATTCAATATCCAACGAACCTTTAAGTCATGGATATGTGGAGTTTAGCTGTCAACCAATTCCAGATTGTCCTCCTCATACTTTTATAATTAATTCAGCTGAAATAAGATTTGACTTCGAAAAATCAGTTGAAACAAATAAAGTGATAAATACTATTTTGAATGCCCCTCCTAAAGATCAAGTAGAGCTATTCTTATTTCCTAATCCGACAAAAGATGTCATTTATTTTTATTTTGATGAAGACAATCCTTTTGATAAAATAGATCTTTATGGTTTATCTGGTGAAAAATTAAACATTAAATATCAAATAAATAATGGATTGGTTAAACTCAATATTGCTCAATTGCCAAAAGGAATCTACTTAATTAAAGTGCTTTACAAAACGGAGCAAATACAAACAGGAAAAATAGTGTTGTATTAAGTAAATACGGTTCCAATTGTGTGGCAATTTCGGGTGTTCTATTGTTTATAGTGCAATTAAAAAAATATTTCCTATGTTACTATAGGTAATGGATGGCGTTTTAGATTGCACATTCTATTGGTACGGGTTACTTAATTATTAGTAATAGTAAATTCACACTCTTTTATTGAAATCTAACGGCAATAAAAGAGTGTGAACCTACCTACTCCGATTCAAATAAATTTAATCTAAATAATATACAGAAACTTTATTGATTTTGACGGCTTTTGGGACGCATGCTCTTTTGAGAATATTGGTATTAATTATCTATCAAATTTATTTAAATATAATAGTAGTTGTTACAATATAGGGTTGGATATTTTTGTTTTTAAGAATTAAACCTATCCTTATTAAGAACGAGTCTAAGTAATATGATAAATATCAGTTTTTGAATATTCTTTATTTAGAATCATTATGAATAGAAAAAACATATTAAATTTGCACTATTCTTATTTAGATTAAATAAAAATAAGAGCGATAAATACATGAATATGAAAAAAATATTACTATCAGTATCAGTTTTAATGATGCTAAATGCAAATGGGCAAATTGATGACCAAGTAACCGTATTGAGTGGTTACACAAATCAATCCTACTACAGTTTAGAAAATGGAGAGGAATCAAACATTACAAATCAAGATTGGGATTTAGCATTTGATGTAAGCCCATTTGGATCAAGTATAAGAACTAATGGGGCAATTGGAGTTGAACTGTATGTAACGCCCTTCTCTATGTCCGACTGGGCTACTATTGATACAACTGGGATGTTGGCTTGGACAAAAACTATGGATTCGGACAAATACTGGAACATAGGTGCATTTAATGCTGATTTTGACTCAAATAACAGTTCAGACTTAGGTTGGGGAGAATATAGTTCTATCACGCATTATGTAGTTGGAAACAAAACATTTGTTGTGAAATTTACTGATGATTCGGTTAAGAAAATAGTAATTGAACAATTAGGTTCAGGTACTTACACTTTTAAATACAGTGATTTAGATAATACCAATGAGGTACAAGAGACAATAGTTAAAAGTGGGTATGCAGGAAAAAACTTTGTGTACTATAATATGGCTTCATCAATTATTATAGATAAAGAACCATTGACTGAAAATTGGGATATGGTGTTTGGTAAATATATTACTGAAATTTATCCTGGAGCTACGTATGGTGTAACAGGTGTATTGTTAAACAATGGTGTTACTGCATATAAAGACGCTTCTGTTGAAACAAATATGGCAACAATTGATAATAATGTAACTTTTAATGATCAAATAAATACGATTGGATACAATTGGAAATCATTTAACATGTCTACTTATACTTATGACTTAAATGATTCTGCAACCTATTTTGTCCAAACCGTTGTAGGTGATGTTTGGAAATTAGGGTTTACTGAGTTTGGAGGTTCAAGTACAGGTGTAATCGAATTTACTAAAGAGAAAGTGGCAGCTGCAGGTATTTATACTAATTCAGATGTAACAATATCGACTTACCCTAACCCTGTTTCTAGTGAATTACATATTGAAAGTGGAATCAAAGGCAAGGCTACAATCGAACTACATTCTAATAATGGACAACTGGTGATTCAAGAGGGAATTGAATTTACTGACGCACCACTATTATTTGATGTTAGAAATTTCAAGTCTGGACTGTATTTATTAATCATTAAGTATAACAGTGGAGAAGTAGTATCCGAAAAAATAATAATTAATATTTAAACTATACTAAAAGTGAGTGAATATATGAGTAGTCATTAAAACATTAAACTGTTCACTCACTTTTATTTTTAAAATAATAAATCAAAATGAAGTATTTATACTCACTATTATTAGTCTCTGTTTTAGTTTCATGTGGAGGAAAAAAAACAGAACAAAATTTAAATGAAACGACTCAAAAAGTTGCGGTATTATTAGTTAATCATGGGTCTCACTCTGAAGGTTGGCGCAAAATGTTAATTGATGTTGAAGAAGCTGTAAAAGCAGATTTAATGGGAAATGAAAAAATTGTAGCTGTTGAAACAGCACATATGGAGTATAATGAACCGTCAATTGCTACAAGATTAAAGGAATTTGATGAGGCGGGATATACGGATATAATTGTTGTTCCAATTTTTTTAACTGTTAGTTCACATTATTCACATGATATACCTGTTATTGTTGGGTTAAGTAGTGATCCTAAGATTAAAGAAACTCTTAAAAAAGAAGAAATTGAAGTCTATAAACCCACGGCAAGAGTTACCATTACACCACCTTTAGATTATACGACCATATTAAAAAAGAATGTAGCAAGAAGAGTCGAGAAATTAAGTACTGACCCAGATAATGAAGCTGTGTTATTAGTAGCGTATGGAGATGAACAGTATAATCAACAATGGGAAGAGTTAGTTGAAGAGATTGGAAAGTATTTGAAAATAAAAACGGGACAAGAAAGTATTGCTTATTCGTGGTGTGGCCATATTGTAAGGTATTCGTCTGACCCTACTACTGAAGGAATTGAGAAATTATTTGAATTAGAGGACAGGGTAATTGTTATTCCTATTTTAGTGGCTAATGATGAACATTTTCAAGGAGAGATTATTCAAAATGGTGTGGATGCAGCATCTAACCCTAAAAATGTAGTATATGTACAAGATGCTATTTTACCAGATACAAATTTAAACCAATGGGTGATAGATATTACCCATCAAACATTAGAAACAATAGTTGAGTAGTTATGAATTTTCTAGGTCATAACAAACAAAAATGGATTGCTACTTTGGTAGCATCCATTTTCTTTTTGTTTTTTTGGATGAATGGACCTATTCAAGGTTCTATTGAAAGTGTGTTTGAATTTGACATAAATGAAAGTCGTGTTAAACCAGTTTTAATCACTGAAAAAGAACAAGATAATCATTTTAACTCAAAAAGTGTAGGAGACTTTATAGCCAGCGGTGATGGGTTTTCTATGATACTTGATGTAACAAGAGAAAAGAATTCAAATGCTTTAATACATATTAAAGAACAAATTATAGCTAATTCAGATTATGGTAATAAACTAAAAGCAAATGCCATTAAATTTCACACTATTAAAGGTGCTACCTTTCAATTAAAACAAACAACGGAAGTGTTTTATACTGAAATTATAAACAATGGGGAAAGATATTATTATTTTCAATCAAAGGGTATATGTGATCAAATTAAAGGGTATTCAGGGCCTATAAATATTGGTTTATATATTAATGAAAACGGGAAAATTGAAAACTTAATTTTAGTGAGTTCAAATGAAACAAAAAGTTATTTACAAAAAATAGAAAGAACTGAATATTATACTCAATATACCAACCAAGACTTAACTAAAATGTACAAAATAGATGCTATTTCAGGGGCTACAATTACTACTAAAGCAGTTGCTTTAACTGCTACAGATTTAGTACAGTTTGTATCAGTAAATCCAATGGAAACATTAACTGACAGAATTGGAATTTCAAATTATGAATCTAATGCTAGTTTAACTTTAAAGTGGGTTTTTCATATAGCGGTACTATTCATTTTATTTTTATATGCTTATCAAAAAAGATTAAGAAAGAGTAAACGATTTGTGTTATTAACTTCAATTGCATCTTTGGTTTATATCGGTTTTTTTCTCAATGAATCATTTACTTACGTTACTTTCATTCACCCATTTATTGGCACAGCCCTATCCTCTTTCATGGGGCTCTATGCTTTATTTGTTCTACTAGGTGCTATTTGGGGTAAAAATACTTACTGTAAATATATTTGTCCATACGGTAATATTCAAAGGCTACAACTTAAGTTAACTAAAGGGTTAAATAAAAAATTCCCCTTAAAATCTAATACGATACGACACGTACGGTTTACCATACTTTTTTTTCTAGCTGTTGGCGTTCTAGCCGGGTTTAGAAACTTAAGTCACCTAGAACCTTTCCCCTACATTTTCGGTTTTGAAATAGAGAGCATTTGGTATTTTAGTTTTGCCGTTTTTGGTTTACTTATAAACTGGATTTACCCTATGTTGTGGTGTCGATTATTATGCCCTACAGGCTCAGTATTAGACACTATTACTATACTATCAACTAAAAAAATAAAATTTTAAAAAATGATAAACTCAAAAAGAATCGTTTTTAAAAATAGCATAAGCTATGTTTCCTATGATAAAGGTTTTACAAATATTCATGTTGAAATTGGAAGCTTCTTGGGTGTATTTAACTCTTCTTCTTATTTCTATTTTTTTGAAAAATTCAGAAAGAAACATAAGAGTTACATCAAGTCGTCATTTGATACTATTTCTGGTAAAAAAGTATTAATTAGAATAACTGATGACATCCTCATAAGCTTGACTCTTCAAGATTTTAAAGAGACTTATGAAAATTTAAAAGCTGTAAATAAAACAATACTAAAATAAATAATTATGTGTGCTAATCAAGAAATACTACATCAAAATGACTTTGGATATGTGACAATATGTAAAGGCTGCGAACATTTAAGTGTTGGCATTGGAAATTTTATGGCTGTGTTTACAAAAAAAACATTTAAAGCTATAATTAAAGATTTAAATAAAGTCATGGCTAATCCTCAGAAACATACTTTTGTAACAATTGAAGGAAAAAGAGTATTGACTCGACTCTCCGAGAATTCTTACCTAACGCAAACTATTGATGATTTTAAAGAAACAGTACTCATGTTAGAAATGGCAAATCACTACTTGAAGGTTTTAGATATTATTAAAAAATAAGCATGAAAAAAATAAGTATTTTAATTTTCATTCATTTATTTAATTACTCTGTTAATTCTCAGATTCGTTTATCAATCCTTAATGAATCCAAGCAAGTTGTTTCTTATTGTAAAATAACTTATTTTATTGATAGTTTAAAGCAAAATATGCTCTCAGATGTAAGTGGTGAAGCTTTCATCAATGCATCCCAAATAGATTGTTCAAAAAAATATTTTTTTGTTATTAGTTCCGTTGGATATGAAACGTTTCATGACTCTTTAGCATGTAACGCTAAAAACTTAATTGTACTAAAACAAAATTCTGAATTATTAGGCGAAATTTGTGTTACTGGAGAATATAATCCAACCTCAGTTGAAAATTCAGTCAATAAAATTACAGTTATAACTAAAGATGTGATTATAAATTCAGGAGCATCTAGCTTAAATGATGTTTTGGGGTATCAAACCAATATTAGAATTGGACAAGATAATATTTTAGGTAGCACAATGGAAATGGGTGGTATGTCTGGTGAAAATGTTAAAATTTTAATTGATGGCGTACCTGTGATTGGGAGGCTTGGAGGAAATGTTGATTTAAGTCAAATAAACTTAGATAATGTGGAACGAATTGAGATTGTAAATGGACCATTATCTGTAAATTATGGAACTAATTCTTTAGGTGGAACTATAAATATAATCTCCAATAAAACACTTAAATCAGGATTAAGTGGAGGTTTACTGGCGTATTATGAATCAGTTGGAAATTATAATCTAACAGGAAATATAGCTTACAAATATAAGAACCATACGATTAAGCTTAATGGCGGACGCAAATATTTTGATGGTTGGACACCAAATGATGCTTTTATCATTTTCCCTAAAGAAACACTAGCTGATACTAATAGAGCATTACAATGGAATCCTAAATTGCAATACATTGGTGAAGTTCAATATGTATTAAGTTTGAAAAATTGGAAAATCAATCCGTTTTTTAGATATTATACTGAGAAAATAACTAATAGAGGTTTTCCTTTAGCACCTTATCACGAAACAGCTTTTGATGATTATTATTATACCACAAGATATGACCAAGGGGTAAACATTTCAAGGGTATTAAAAAAAGGAAATTTAAAATTAATTGGTGGATACAATTATTACAACCGATCTAAAAACACCTATATTAATGATTTAACAACATTGAATCAACAACTAACCTCTTATGCGAGTGATCAAGACACATCTATTTTTGATTTAGCGTTTTTAAGAACAACATATATTAGTAATTTAAATGGCTGGTATAATTTTGAAATTGGTTTAGACTTTAATCAAGAGTCTGCTTTTGGAAAAAAAATTAAAGACAATAAACAAATTAATGGAGATTATGCCATTTTTGCAACGACTCAGTTCAAACTATTCAAGCAAAAATTAATTGTTAAACCTGGTGTTAGATATGCGTACAATTTAACATACACCTCCCCTATTACACCCTCTTTAAATTTAAAGTATAAAATTAAAAACATCAATATAAGGGCGTCAATTGCAAAAGGATTTAGATCCCCAACTTTAAAAGAATTGTACTTTAACTTTGTTGATATTAATCATAATATTCAAGGAAACACAGATTTAAAGTCAGAGAACTCTTTAAATTACAACTTATCAGGAACCTACATTAAGCAGTTAAAAGGAAATAGTATTTTTAAAACTACAGGGACAGTATTTTATAATGATTTTGAAAATCTAATAACGTTGAGTGCATTAAGTGATGGTAGTTATGTAAATGTAAATATAGGTGAATACAGCACTATAGGTAGTCAAATTGAATTGATTTATAGGCGTAGAAATATTAAGTTTTCAATAAGCCCATCTTATGTCGGGCGAGAAAACTATATACAATCAGAAGCTATTGGAATGTATAATTTTTCGCCTGAAGTTAGTAGTTCACTAGCTTATCAGTTTAACGATAAAAAGTGGGGGTTAAATTTATTTTATAAATTTAATGGTCCACAACATAAATTTTACACCATTTCAAATGACGAAATAAGAACGTCAACAACACATAGTTTTTCTATTATGGATTTAAGCATAAATAGAAAATTAATGAATAAAAATCTCAATTTAATCCTAGGGATGAAAAACATTTTCAATGTTAAAAATATTGATGTTACTGGTGTTTCTTCTGGAGGCATTCATTCTCCAAACGGAGCAAGGTCAATTGGCAGAGGAGCATCAGTTTTTATGTCAGTTAATTATAAATTTCAAAAAACAAAAACATGAAACTAACTAGACTATTAAAAGCTATTTTATATTCGCTAGTACTTACAATAGGGTTTACGTCTTGTGAAAAAGGAGAAATAGCAATAAATCCACACGAAACGGGGGATGCTACGGAAGCTCAAGTTGAAATGCTACCTGATTATAGAAATCAAATATATTTTGATTTAGAAACTAATACCGTTATTAAATCAAATGAAAAAACAGAATGGGATTTTGCTTTCGAATGTAGTACCAATGGTAATCATATATTTATAAATACAGCGAAATCAATGTTTATAGCAAAAACAAACGAATCATTTGCAAGTAAAACAGATACTATTGGATTAAATTGGAAATGGGAATCCTCAAATGGAGATATTGATTCAACAGCTTTTGAAGGTTGGACTACGAATGATTTATTTATTATTGACTTTGGTTTTAGTTATGACGGAACACACCAAGGCTTTGGGAAGTTAAAAATCATTGGGGTAACGTCTACAAATTGGACTATTAAATATTCTAGTTTAACTGCTACAAGTCCTAATGAAACTATTATACAAAAAAATGATTTATATAATGCTACATTTTTCACTTGTACTAATGGTGGAGTTGAAGTAAATATTGAACCACCAAAAGCAGATTGGGATTTATGTTTTACACAATATACACATATATTTTATGACATGGACAATACGGCTTATTTAGTGTCTGGAGTAACCTTGAATAGATATAAAGTAGAAGTATCAGAAGATTTTGAATCTGACTTCATAGAAATAAATTATGAATCAATAGTTAATCACCCGACTTCATATATTAAAGATTTAATTGGCTATGATTGGAAGTTTTTTAATTATGATACTGGAAAATATTCAATTGATCCAACAATGAATTTTATAATAAAATCGACAGAAGGATATTATTATAAGCTACATTTTATAGATTTTTATAACGAAACAGGTAATAAAGGTTTTCCGAAATTTGAATTTCAAAAATTATAAATCATCCAGTTTACCAACTATAATGACTATTTAGTTAAGGCTACACTAAATATTAGGTTTCAAAATTCATGAGTGTAAATTAAGACGTGAACTAATAGAAAATTATCAGAATATTTTACGGTAATAATTATTGAGGTAATAACGGAATTAACAACCCGTTTTAACCGGTTATACGTTTTTCAAGATTTCACATATTTTTAATCAATGGTAGTTGTTTTTTTTGTATCTTAATAAAGAACAGCTTGATAAACGATTTTGTTTCTGGTAATAGAATTTTACTCTATAATAGTTTTATTTTGCCAGTAGGTTGTTTTGATCTAATACTACCGACTATGCCATTAAGAACAAACCTCTTCTTAAATCTAATTTTTGTTTTTACATGTTTTACTCATTCGTTTGGGCAAGTGTATTCAACAAGAGAGTCTGCCATACAACTTATTCAAGCAGGTGATGTACACCTGCAGTTTGGAAACTGGTATGATGCTTTGGCGTCATACACGAATGCTATTGAAACGGATCCAGAATATGCTGAAGCTTATATGAAAAGAGGACAGTTAAATGAACGAGTTTATAGAATTAAACAAGCAGAAATTGATTATAACATGGCAATTCAGTTAAACCCTGTTATTGATATTTATTACAATCAACGTGCAAGGTTAAAAATACTGTCATTTGATTATTATGGAGCAATAAATGACATAAACAAAGCTATAGACATAAATGAATCTAATTCTAATTATTTAAAGTATAAGGTGGATGGATTTATAGCACTTGGGATGTATGATCATGCACTAAACAATTTAGATTCTATATTAATCACGAATAAAAATGAACTATATGTTTTACAACATAGGACTTTAATTTATATTTTAAATGGAGAGCTAACTTTAGCTGAACTGACATGTTTAGCCGCATTAAAGCTTAATGCTTCTGACTATCTTACACTTGATCTACTAGGACTAATCAATTTAAAAAATAAAGAATATGAAGCGGCTATCACTTGGTTTTCTAAAGCAATTGATGTAGACTCTAGTCAGTATGTATCTTACTATAATAGAGGAGTTTGTTATAGATTCTTAGGGAATATTGAGTTAGCATTTAAAGATATAGATGCATCTATAAGGTTTAATAACAAAGAACAGAATACTTACTTTAAACGTGCACTGTTAAAAAAGGAAAGTGGAGATTTTGAAGGTTCTATCTCAGACTATAATAATGCCATTACACTAGATTCAAATTACTCGGAAGCCGTTTACAATAGAGCATTTACATATAAGATATTGGGGGATTATCTGAATGCCGAGAAAGATATTGACCTTTTAATTAAAACCCATAACAGTCGTCCCGAATATTGGAATATGAAAGGAAATTTACAGATCTTACACGGCAATATCAGGGAAGCTCTATTGTCATTTGATCAAGCTATCGCTAATGATTTAAATTATTCACAAGCCTATTACAACAGGGGGATTGCTAATTTATTGCTTAATCATCATATAAAGGCTTGTGAAGATTTTCAAGAAAGTTTGAATTTGGGAAACAATAAAGCAGAGTCCATCAGTTTACATTTTTGTGGGTATTAGGTATTTAAACTGTAATGAGCTTTAATACCAGCCTTTTAATATATAGGATTCATGCGGTCTTTAAAAACAATTATGCTCTCAAACTAACTACATTATAAATCAACCTTAGTAAAATAAAATTCATGAACACAAATAGAGATAATAGAATCTAGTGAATAAACGAAAATGATTAGGATTACATTTATAAATGTTTCATTGACCTGTATAAATTTCATTGAATTATACTACTGATATATTTAGATGACAAAGTCGAATAGCTGGTATTTGTTTAAATGAACTATTTTTATACGCACTTTGGTTTTTGTTTAAACAGAGGGGAATGGATTCCATTGATTTAGGGATTAAGAATGTAAATTTGAAATTTGATTTGTAATAAAAACAAGAATCTATTTAATCTTCATTGCTAATTGATAAAAATTATTTACTGCCCCCAGAATTTCATATTCGATATAAAATGAAGATGTCCATTCAGAAAATGCTTTGAATTCATGCATTGGAACATTAAATTCATCAAAAAAAATAACATCCCCAGGTTTTAAATAGGGATAAATCAAAGTTAAAACATATAAAGTAGCAGAATATAAATCGGCATCCATGTGAATCACTTTTGGGTTTAAATTTTCATAATTAGCCAGAAAGGGTAACAATGTTTCTTGAAATAAGCCTTGAAAATACTCTACCCTATTGTCATGAATTATTGGAGGTTTGTTATCATTAGACATATCTCCTTTTTTAAAGTACCCCCATTTTTCAGGAAGTCCATTAAATGTGTCAAATCCATAAAATCGTGATTCCCGATCTTTGTTTGCATTAGTCCACCAATTAAAAGAGTTCCCTTTTGAAACTCCAAATTCTAAATAATCAATTTTTGAATTTAAGTCCTCTTTGTTAATTACATAACGGTATAGGGACTCCCTTTTTGAGTAGTCGAACTTAAAACTATAAAAATCTGAATAGTTCAAACATTTATTTTTATGAATAAAAATTGAAAGATCAGATAGATAACCTATAAATTTTAACAAATAGCCTGGTAATAGATAATGTAATCTAAGGATAAAAAATAGTCCTTTTAATTTTCCTCTCATAATTAAATAGATTTATTTTTCTTTAAAATATAATATGCCGTAGTTGTATAAAAATCTCTTAAATACGGAATACTCAATATAGTTAGCACTTTTTTTGGTTTAAGATTGAACTTAATTTCATAGTTTGGATTTATAAAATAAAGTTGTTCGGAGACAATTTTTAAATTACCTTTTTTAACCATTTTTTTAAACTGCTGGATGGTTATTCTTGTATCATATACATCCTCTAACAAATGTTTGATTTTTATAGACGTTTCTCCAAATATTTTGAGCACGTTTTTATATAAGAACCTGGGAGAGATATGAAACCATGGCAGTTTGCTTAGAACTTTACTTTTACACATTTGTTGATGACCTCCAAATGGATTATGCCAAGGTGGAAATCCTTGAAATATTACCCCATTTGCCTTAAGAAATGTTTCTAATAATGAAAGAAATAATTCTTGGTTTGGAATATGTTCTAATGTGTCTTTCATTATAATGACGTCAAATTGCTGTTTAAAGTAATCTATATCATATATATCGGATGTTATTAATTCCAAATTATTACGCCCTTCAATGTTAAGTTCTATTTTTGCGCGTTCAATACTTGATTCTAAAATATCTACTCCGGTTACTTGACATCCCAAATCAAGGAAAGGTCGTAAATTCCCACCAAATCCACAACCAACTTCAAGAACTTTCGTTCCTCTACCCAAATATTTATGCTTTTCAATTATAGGAATTATATGAGTATGGCATGTATATGATTGTTCGTTAAAGTAAATCTTATTATTTAAATGTCTTTCTTTCAAAATTAATAGTATTACTAGAATTAATTGAGACTAATTTTAAGTAGTCAATTTGCATCTATGATTAGATTACAAATGTCCTTCTAAATTGAATATTTACTAAATTAAAAGTAGATACATTATTAATACACCCCATGAAATGAAGTCATACATTATTAATAAAACTGAGTGTTATAAAGGAAAGTTGTTAAAATTGAGTTAAATACGTATTAATATTAATATCTGTATTTGCAAGACCAATTTTTTTTCTCAATCTAGTTCTTGCTACATTAATACTATGTGGGGAACGTAATGTAATTGTAGCAATGTCTTTTGTGCTCATGTCTAATCTAAGAAACGCACAAAGTTTTCTTTCGTTTGGTGTTAATGACGGAAATTTAAGCATTAAATTCTCATAGAACTCATTGTAGACTTCTGAAAAGTGCTTTTCAAATTCATTCCATAATCCTTTATTAGCATTTGATTTTAAATTTTTAATAATTTTAGCAATCTCCTTCTCCTCATTTGATCCAAAATCAGACTTCAAATCTCCTAAAGAATTTGCCGTGTTCTGAATTAATGCATTCTTTTCTATAAGATTCATGACATTTGTTGTTAGCTCTTTATTTTTCACTTCCAAGTCTAATTTTAAGTCATTCTTTTCTTGATTGTAGATTGTTTTTTGTTGTTCATTCAGAATAATAGATGTTTTTTTTGCGAATTTATTTTTTTGAATAATTAGAAAAATTAAACTTACCATAAATAATAAAATGATCATTAAAATAATAATGTAATTTGTTCTTTTTAATATTTCCAAATCTTTTACTTTTTCATTCTGTTCTAATTTCTCTAGTTCTCGTTTCTTTTCAAGTACCTCATGTTCAATTTGAATTTTTATAAGGCGTTTATCACTTTCTTCATTATAAATAGAATCCTTATAAATAATGTGATTCTTATAATGCACTAATGCTTGATCAAACATAAAGCGTTCTTGATACACAAGTGATAAATAGTAATAATTATTTGAAATTTCGGATTTAAAATTATGTTTAATGGAGATATCATTACTTATTTTTAAATATTTTTCAGACTTTTTAAATGCTTTTAATTTGTATTGCGTTTTTCCTATGTTTTGATAAGTATTGGCTAAGTTATACAAATCATCTATCTGATTAAAAAGATCTAAAGATTTAAAATAATAACTATTCGCTTTTTCATAATCCATCATTTCATAGTAAAGAGAACCTTCAAGTAATATCCCTTTAGCATACTCACCTTTAAGTCCATGTTTCAAAGATAATTTCAAAGATTTTTGATAATATTCAAGAGCCATATCCTTATTTCCTAAATCTTTATACAGCAACCCAGTATTCAATAATAAATTTGGGATTTGAAGTAAATTGTCAAATAATTCACATGTTTCTAAAGCTTTATTATAGTACTCTAAAGCTTTATGATACTCTCCTAGCCTGTGATATAACGTACCAATATTAGTATAAGAAGTTGAAATAATACCTAATGTGTCTATCTTTTTTTTAATTTCTAATGACTTAAAATAATAGTTTAAACTTTGATCATAATCATTTATATCAGAATAAAACATTCCAATATTATTATAAGAAGCTGACATACCAAGACTATCTTTTAATGTTTCTTTAATTTCTAAAGAATTATTTAGAAATTGTAACGATAATTCATATTTACCAATTTTCTGGTAAAGCAAACCAAGGTTGTTGAGTGTATGTGATTGTGAACGTTTATCATCTATTTTAGACGAAAACTCTAGAGATTTTAGGCAAAAATTAATACTACTTTCATAATTACCTTTTTTATTCTCTATTTTGGAAAGTTTTAAATAGGCATTTTGAATCTCTTTATCGTTCCCAGAATCCAAGGACATATTTAACAATTCAACTCCAAACTGAGTCGCTTTATTTAAGTCAGATTTAATATATTTATTAATGAGTTGATTTAATAAGTATAGTTCATCTTTCTTTTCTTCACTGTTTTTAGATTTAGTTGAAATTGAATCAGATTTAGATCCTGATTCTTCATTAGCTAATAACAGGGTAGACCGAAACAAGCTAATAAATAATACTAGTAATAAATGTTTATAATACATATATTTAGGAATCTTCATAAGACAACAAATATACAAATATTTTAAATGTAGTTACTTAAGTACCGTAACATGACCTATGTATTGATACTTGTAATCGGTAATTGAAGTACCAAATTTTATTTTCCACACATAGACTCCATCCTGAATATTCCCTGCACTATTATGGCCTGTCCATCCTTGAGAAACATCATTTGATTCAAACAATATATTACCCCATCTATCAAAAATTTGTAACATATACGAATTAAGCCCTTCAGTAATTAATGATGGTTTAAAAATATTATTCACTGAATTACCGTCAGGTGTAAAGGCATTTGGTACGTAAAAGTATATTTCACAATCAATGATATCAATTACAACACTGTCAATAGATATACCACAGTCATTTTCTATTTTGGCCCAAACAATTTTTTGTGTTCCTGAATTAATGTTGTCAAAAGCTATAATTTTCTGATTAGAACTACTACCATCATACCATAGTAAATTGTCGGCAACATCAAAATCGGAGATAGTTAACTCTAATAATTCATTACTACACCATTCCAAATCATCTCCTAAAAATAATTCTGGTATATGATGTATCTCAATTAAATTTTCAACTGAATTCGAGCAATTCTCAGTTTCTATAGAATAATTTATGGTGTATGTATTTGGCGTTAAGCCCTGACTAGAAAATAACCCGGTTGAAGAATCTATTATTCCTTCTCCCGTCCACTGACCACCATCAATGTTGGTTGTAAATTGAAATATTTCATCTCCTAAACATATGTACTCAGGCGTTGTTATTGTTAAATTTGACAGATCAATTATTGTTACTGAAGTGCGTGCTGAATCTGTATCACATATAGGGTCTCCCCCAACAATGTAAGTGTAAAATCCAGGTTCATCAATAGATGGAGTAAAGTTACTCCCTCCAGCATTTGTTGATGGCGTCCATACGCCTCCTAAGTCTGGGGCACCATTTAAACCAGTTATCAAGTTAGTAATCTCATTATTATCACACAGTATTAAGTTACCATCTAAGCCAGCATTTGGATAATTTCCAATTTCAATACTAATAATAGCTGTATCATAACAAACAATACCTTGAGCTATTGTTGTCTCCATAATATAATTAAACTCATACGTTCCTGGTCCTGAGTTTAAAGGAGAGAACGAAGTTGAATTATATATATTTCCATTAAAATTCCAGTATCCAAATAAGTCAAATGGATTAATAAGTAAACCAGTAAGTTCAAAATCGTCATCTAATTCACAGTTTATAGAAGAATTATCTTGTCCTGCAGATGAACCGTTAATTACTACAATGTTTTTTGACAACGCATCAACACCATAAGCATTACTTACTTCTAAATCAATTTGAAACGTGCCTTCAGTCAAAAAGCAAATATTTTGAGGGCTTTGATCTGTAGAGGCTAATGTTTGACTGCCAATTAGACTCCAATTCCATGTGTCAGGATTATTTAAAGATAGATCTTGCACATTTATACATGAACCAACACAAACAGTATCAGGTGCAAATATCTGCGCTACAGGTGGAATACAGGCATTGACGGTAATGTAATCAATAAATGTTTCAGAGGTCGTGCCTAAATCATCCGTCACCTCAAGTGTAACACTATATGAGCCTGGTATGTTGTAACAAATACCAGTTGGGTCTTGATCAAAAGAGCTTGTTGTGTTTGCGCCCGGAAAAGACCAAGTCCAAGTATTAAGATTAGTCCCAGTGGTTAAATCTGTATAATCAATACAATCTCCAGAACAAATTGTGGTTTGATTTGCTGAAAAATCAGTATCCGGACCAGTACAATCACCAACAGTAAGATCCAACGTAAATTGACTGGTTTGACCAGCACAATCCTCAATTATTAATGTTGCCGTAAATACACCTGTTGCGTTATAACATATGTCTGGTGGATTCATACCTGAAAAATTGGCAGGTACACCACCAGTAAAAGCCCATTCATAAGACACTGCTGGTCCTGTACTTAAATTCGTAAAAGTAACACAGTCATCAATACAGATACTTGAAGAGTTACTTGTAAATTCAGCATCCAGTAATGGCCCGCATGAATTTGTAGTTTGAGTTGGATAATAACAGGTTGGTAATCCAAGTCCACATTCTCTTGGTGTTGTAAATAGGTTTTGTTGTAAGTTACATGCTGCACCAGAAAAATTAGGGTCATTAATAACATGAATTTTCCTTGTCTCGTACATAATACCAGCTCCTTGGTCATACCAATCACATCCTGTGGCAACGTATATCTTATCATTTGGCCCGCGCATTACTGCCGCAGGCTCGTTTACCCCTAAATTAATTTTACTTGCTAATATTGTTGCACTATTACCACTTGAAACATCATACTGGTCCAATGTAAAATCCGAAACATACAATTTGGTTCCATCCGCCGAATATTCAATTCCATATCCACCAAAACCTCCTGTATTAACTGTAACTGGATTACATAACATCCCTGTTTGATTGTCAAAATCTATAATATCGAAAACATTACCAATATTGGTAGCTATTTTAGTACCATCCATTGAACAGGTCATATATGCCATACCGTCAAAAATGGAATTAATTGAGGTACCAACACTTGATGTTACAGTTGTGCTAGAAACGCCTGTTGCTGTTACCAAATATGCTCTATATGTACTGCCCAAAGCATCATGAGAGATTACCCATATATCTGTACCATTACAATGTGTAATCGCTTTCAGGTGCTCTGAACTTGGTGTATGAAGTTGAATATTTTTATTTATTGTGACATCTCCTAGACCACCATTTAATGTCATATCTATTTCAGAATAGCTAAAACCATTGGCGTTTCCAGCAAAGTCATTATAAAAAACATAGTAAATATCTGGGTCAGCAGGGTTTGGAATTATTAAAACTTGGGCGTTTGATAAATCTCCATTTAAATTAATTCCGTTGGGCATCAAAGTATATGTATTATCCCAAACACTTATCCCGTTTGAGTAGAACATTAATTGACCTGTTGCATTGCATATACTAGATGACCCTTCAATACAATACGTAGAGGTTGATGTTGCTATTTCAACGCCTCCAACTGAAATGGAAGGTGTTGCAGAATTAAAATCAATAAAATTACCATCCCCAAAGTACCAAATATTAGTATTATTTTGCGCTATTGAAACCGAACTAATTAAGAGTAAAATTATTATGAAACATTTCATTTAAGTGTAATTTATTTATGTCATGAAAAACTGTAAGAACCTCTTTATTAGAGTTTTGAATTGTAGTACTTAAACTTCAACATGAGGGTGTTTTTAAATTTTAATAAATTTTGTACTATATTTTTTTCTACCATTCTTAACATTTAGAAAATATAAACCCGGATTTAATTTCTCTATATTAATATCAACTAATTGGGTATTATGATGGATAATAACTTGTCCAAATATATTGACGATTTCTACGTCATAGTCAGTTCTGTTATTTTCATTAATTTGTATATTAACAATGTCATGTGTAGGGTTTGGGTATATACTGATTGAGCTTGAAAAATCGTTTACTTCTTTATTTTCTACTGTTGAAATACAATTATAATTTTCATTAATCAAACCTTGTCTTACTACAGCTAAACGTTCAGCTATAAATGTTTTGAGACTTGGCTGATTTTCACCAAATAGAGTATTGTATCCATAGTTTATTCCATAATTGAAGTCTGTATTTGATACATGTTTTCGGGTATCGTCATAAACTGCTTCTTGAATCTGATTTTTCCAACTATCAATTTTAGAAAAGTAAGTTGTTGTATCCCCAATTATGTTATTTAAACGGCACATAGCATCTAAATAATAAGTTTTTAATTCAGGTATATTATTTAGTCTTGAAGCAATACAACCATTAGCAATCGCATTCGGTATCATATCATATGAACTTGGGTTGAAATTATTGGTATCCCATAAACCAAATGATGCATTGAAATCCCATGGAGTAACTTGCCATATTTTCGCCAAAGTATCATAGACATAAATTTGATTTCCTTTAAAACTGATATATGAATCCATATTCATCAAGTAAACATTAATAGCTTGGTATTTAAAGAAGTCTTCTAAATTTAAATATTCTGACACCGTTTCCATATATTGCATGTCTGGAGTGTTATTTGCCTTATCAATCATAGTCGAAAAATTTTGCCAAGCAGTAGTTGGATTTCCGTTTTCTAAAGTATAGTAAGGAAAACCACTGGTATTATTTTCATAATCATATTCGGAAGGGGTGTTACTTAAATAACACATATCTCCAAAATCAAGTGACTCAATAGCATCCATATCTCTATGATCAAAAATTTGTTTATACATTTCATCCTTTCCTTCAACAATAGTATAGAGTCCCCAGTAGGTATTATTAATATATACCTTTACAAATGCAGTTCTAAGTGAATATAATCCCATGTCAGCACAAAGGTCATAAGTTAACTTTTCACGCATCATTGTAGGGTCAGTATAATTCATATGTAAGGTAAACTCCTTTATTCCATCATACTTTTTATTATCTACGTATTTATTTGTTTTGATTTTTATCCCTAATTTATTCGGGTCATTATAAGCCGAAATATTTCCTTTTCTTTTAAACCCGATACTGTCCACAATGTTACCATCAATTATTACTTTTAGTTGCTGATAATCTTTTGTTGTAATAAACAAATTGGTGTCTGCATTTTCAAATCGAATTTCGTGCAAGAAGCTATCATCAAAAAGATGGTCTCCATCATTCTGGCTTAATGCACTATTCATTGATACTAATAATATATTTAATGTAATAAATAAGTTTTTCATTTTTTTTAGGTATTAGATTTTAGCAAAGAATCACCTTTTATGTTTAGCACTAATTAATAGCCGTACTTGAGTAATTTACATGTACGAGTAATTGATTCTTCAGTAGGTTCAACAAAAGTATAACATAGTCACTACTTAATACAATATTAACTACCTACAACACTAATACAAATGTAAAATTGGATTAATACATTAGTAATACAAATAGTCAAACTAACCACTTTTACTACTGGTAATTCTCAAAATAACATCTGAATAACAACTTCATAAAATCTAATGTATCATGGATAAATGTGAAATTTAAATACAATTGACCTGTATAAATTTGATTTAATCTAAAGAAAACTATTTTAATCTACAGGTGGAAATTATTATACTTGTTATACTATGAAATCAATTATCTTGTTATTCTTAATCGTTCAAAATTATTGTTTATTTGCCAATATTGAAGAATGGAACCAAAAAGCTAATTTACCAGCTTCTGGTCGGCATGGCGCCATAGGGTTTTCTATTGGTAATAAAGGGTATGTTGGTATGGGGCATATCAATTCGGGTCCCTTAGGTAATCAAAATTTTAATGATTTGTGGGAGTATGATGTGGCTACTAACTCTTGGACACAAAAGGCTGACTATCCAACTGAAGGGTTTCATTACGGTACTAGTTTTTCACATGAAAATATGGGATACATTGGCTATGGTCATGAGTTTTATAGTTTTTCACCAATCACCAATACATATACCTTATTACAAACACCGCTTATCGCTTTACATAACAATACTACGGTAAATTATAAAGATGCTATCCTTTTAATTGACTACACTAACTTTTATACCTACACTCCAGAAACGGATAGTTGGTCTTTATATGAAAATGACGATTATTTTTATACGCAAGTCGTTGTTGAACGAGATGATAAAGTGTATGCTATTGGGTATAGAAATTTTTATAAGTGGATATTGGCCGAATGGAACCCTGTAACCCATTATTGGGATTCTATAAGTTATTACCCAGATACCATTAACCAGTCGCATATCTGTGGCTTTGAGTTAAATGGAAATTTTTACTTTTCTTTAGGAGCAGAATCTGATTTAGGGACTGGGAATGCAAATTGGAAATATGATTTTAATTTAGGCAACTGGGAACGTTTAAAAGATTTTGGAGGTGCTGGAAGAAGGTATTATACAACATTTGAAATTGAAAACAAAGGCTATATTTGTACTGGAACTAATGGAACCAACTTTAGAAATTTGTGGGAATTAGTACCTAAAGACACTACAGGTGAACAAAATACTAATAAACCTACTCCTAAAAGTATTCAATCTCTCCCCTATCCTAATCCTTCAACTTCAACCATTACTATTGATTTGAGTCAAAATCCTGATGAGCTAGTTTATTCAATAACCATCTATAATTTACAAGGCGAATTGGTTGATTCAAAATCAACAATTGGAAATCAATTTGTAATTGATAAAAACAATCTATCAAGTGGTCTTTACATATATCAAATCACTTTGGACAATGAACTTATTACAACTAACAAATTCCAATTTTTTTGATAAATCATTAGCTATACAATAATACAGCTAATAAAACCCCTATAGCTCCGCCAATTGCATACGTCAAAATTGTAGTTCTACGTTCCTTTTTTATAGCTGCATCACGCTCCGTTTTTTCTTTTCTTAATCTCTCTGTTTTTCGTTTTTCCCAACCATCACGTTGGTAAACTTTAGCCATTTTTTGTTCGTTAATTAGTGTACCTGAATTGTAAACCGGGTAACTTTCATAAACACGTCTACTTGAGTTATAGCGCTCTTCATGACCTGATATTTCAAAGCCATACAAACCTATGAAAAATGAAGTTGAATTCTCTTCTCTATCTATAAAATCACTTCCGTATATTCTAGAAAAATCACCTTTTAAGTAGTTATTTTCATCATTAATAATTTCACCTCTAAGTACGCCGCTTTTTTCATTTTTTAATTTAAGTCTAGTATATCTTTTACCATATTCGTATGAATCAAATCTATTAACTTCTCCATCTATTACTTTGTAAACGTTTACAGTTACCAAATCAAATTCATAAGCAATTGGTGGAATCTGCACTGAGTAAGTGATGTCAGTTAATTCATCCTCATTTAAGTCCCACTCCACGCTAGGCGTTTTAGATTCATTAAAGTAATAATTTGTTTCTTGAGAAAAAACTACTGAAGGAATAAATACTAAGTTGAATAAAAGTAATTTTAGTAATTGGTTATATTTTAACATAATGAATAGGTTTTATAGCAAATATATAAATAATTAGTTCTGGCCTAATTAAAAAATAAAAAAAGCACTACTCAATTAGTGCCTACAATTTAACAAAAAACAACTAATGTGTTAAATTAGAACTATATAAGTCATAGTTGAAATAATATATTTTAAACGTATTAAAAAGTTTACTTTTTATTGTTAAGTTTAGATATAAATATTTTTTAACCCTATTTTATGAGTCCAATTTATAATTTTAAAAATCAATTACTTTCAGTTTTTATTATGTCACTTTTTTGCGTAAGTAATGCTTCCGCGCAATGTTATTCAGTGACTATTTCAGATGCAATACTTGATGGTACAGAAACCTGTGAAATATCTGTTTATGTAAATAACGTACTTCAATCTGGACCAATTCTTTGTAATACGGCATTAGTCACTATTCCTGTCATAACAATTCCTGGAGATAATATTCAGGTGCAGTATTCTATTGAGGGGGATACTTGGGTTAATAGTGATAAAACAGCTAATATTGTTCTTGGAGGAGTTGCAGTTGCCAGTACTAGTGATTTTTCAATTGGTAATCTTGGGACTTACATCTTAACATATACTGCTCTAGACTGTCCTTGTTCAACAGTTTTTTTGGATGAAATGGATATAAGTGAATCAAATCCAGGCGTTGCAGCCGCTGGAAATACATATGGCAGTTTTAATAGAGATTTCCAACCAAGAACAGGACCGTTTTCAGGGTATATGAACATTCAAAATGGTGTGATAGGTACAGTATATTATAACCGATTAACTCCGACTTTATTATGTGATAGTGAAACTTTAGATTTTGATGTATGGTTCTCTGAGTTAGGTTGGGATCAAACCATAAATATAACATGCAACGTTTATGATGGAAACCTTATCCTTCTCAATACAAGTACATTTGATATTGGAACAGGATTTGGTAATTGGACGTCTTATAGTGCGAGTGTTTTATCACCAACTGGAGATGTGTTTTTTGAAGTCATTACTAACACAGCTGGTTCTGGAGCAGGATTTGATATTATGATGGATGATATGAGTATCATCCAATGTGATTGTGAATCTCTTTTACCAGTAACTATGAAGACAGCTAGTTGTGATTGCAAATTGTACTCACCAGAAATTAATTTTGAAGTAGTATCAGAATCCAATAATGATCATTTTATAATTTCAACATCTACTAATGGAGTTGATTTTGATCTTTATACAACTATATCGTCAATAGGAGATCATGGTGATATGCATTTGTATTCAACCGAATTTCCAGATTATGATTTTGAGTATTATTCGATTGCTCAAGTTGACATGGACGGAACTAGAACAGAATTAGGTATTTTCAATAATGAATGTGATGATGAACTAAATATGCATGTCTTACCAAACCCAAATAATGGAGTCTTTACAATTACAATAAATAAAGAAATAGCTCAAGCTGAATTCTATGTATATGACTGTACAGGTAGAATAGTTTATTTTAAAGAACTTGATTCGTCTGTCTCACAATTTAACATACCTGATATTGCTGATGGTATTTATAATGTTTTACTTATAATAAACAACAAAGTTTTAAATAAAAAAGTTGTCATTGAACAATAACTGATTTACATTTAACTAAAAAAGCGTAATTCATTAATATGGATTACGCTTTTTATTGTAATTTTCCATCTTTTATAGCGTATTTAGTTAGGTCGAAAGAAAGCTAAATCCTAATTAATAGATTCTAATTTGTTAACACCAATTGGTACCACAACTACCATTCTCATGAATTGGTATTCAATTGGCTGAGCCTTATGAGCAACTCTAGTAGTTTTAGTAGTTTGTTACAATTGTCACGCTGGTAAAACTATAAGGAAGTATCAATTGACATGTTATCATGTGTCTTAATACCACATTTTGGGCAGGTCAAAGTAGGTTTGTAAAATAGCATTTATTCTTAATGGTACACAATCAATATTTTGGTTTTATGTGATGTATTAATACTGATGATTCCTTCTTTTTCCTGTGTTACTTAATTTATATAATTTGGCTAGTATCAAATGCCCTCCCTTAAATCTTAAGACTTAGCTTTTGCAAATATATTGGCTATGTTTTAATATTACCTTTCATTATTTGAAACTAATTTAAAAAGTAAAGACCATCTATTTAGATGTTTATAATTAAGTAGTAACGTGTTAAAACGATTTTTAAATAAGGTGTAGTAATTGATATATTATTACTAATTACATATCCGATTTATTCAAGTAGAATAATTCGGAATATCTGTTGAGCAAACTTTATTCGACTTTCCTAAGCCTTTTAACAAAATATGTCATATATTTATTATATGAAAAGTGTTCTGAATAAGATTATTAATCTTGGTGTTCATGAAAATATGGATGAGTTTAGAGCTTCCCGTATCCGAACGTTAAACATTGTGAATCTTACTGTTGCAAGTGCTTATTTAGCTGTTTACCCTATATATCTTTATTTACACCTTTTTAATGCCTCATACTATATATTAGTATTAACTTCTTTATTGTTACTTCCTCCTTATTTAAACCATAAGAGAAAATATATCTGGGCAAAGTTTACACTTACCTCAAATACTTGGGTATTACTGTCACCATTAGGCTTGTATTTGGGGGAAGGTGCTGGTCATGCTTATGCATTTATTGCAGGCGCCATACTTTGGTTTATCATATATAATCGAGTTAAGGTGCTAATTATAATTGAAACTATAAATTTATGTGTAGCCCTTTTTACATTTTACACTTACTATAACTTTGACCCGATTTGGCAAGGTGAGCAAGAGGCGTTATTCCCCTTAAAGGTGTTAATAGTATCAGTAAGTATAATAGTAGCCATGTTAACAATTGCCATATTTAAAATAAATAATTATAAGTTATTATCCTTAATAAAAGGTCAAAAAATAGAAATTGGACAAAAGAAAGGAGAACTTGATTCAAGTATAGCGTATGCTTTAGGAATTCAGAAAGGACTTTTGCCTAATAAAAATAAATTAGCTAAGTTTTCAATACAAAATTTTATTTATTACCAGCCGAAGGATGTAGTGTCTGGAGACTTCTACTGGGCACATGAAGATGAGAAAAGAGCTTTTATAGCATTAGGAGATTGTACTGGTCATGGTATTCCTGGTGCAATGGTGTCTATTATAGGGTTATTTTCATTTGACAATGCTGTTGAGCACTATCCTATCAATTCTCCAGCAGAATTATTAAAAGGAGTCAATAAAGGTTTTATGGCAAAAATGTCCAATTCAGATTTGAGAGATGGAATGGATGTATCTGTAGTTATGTACGATAAGATTGAAAAAAAATGGTCTTTTAGTAGTGCAAATAATTCAGCGTTATTATGTAAAAATGGCAGCCTAGAAATTATAAAAGGAGACAAGGTGCCAATTGGCCACCATCCCGTCAAAATTGATAAATTCACAAACATTCCATTGGATTTGAATCCTGGAGATCTAATTTATATGTATTCTGATGGCTACCGTGATCAATTTGGAGGGAGAAAAGGAAAAAAATTAGGTGTTAAAAAATTTAAAGAAATCCTTTTAAATTCTGCAGGTCATTCATTTGAAAAACAAGTTGAAATATTTCATAATCAGTTTGAAAACTGGAAAGGTTCTTTTGAGCAAATTGATGATGTATCTTTAGTTGGGATTCAAATTCATAAAAAAATTGATTAATACCTTTACTTATTGGTTTAGTAAATAAACAAAATAATCAAAAAAAAGTAAATCAGTTTTCTATTTAATTAATAGTGTTTTAAGTGTAACTACTTAACTTTTAACTCCAGATAGTTGAAGGTTGGTTGTTAACGATTGAAAGCAGTTTAATAAACAAATGTACTTGTAATAATAAATGAAAAAAGTTAATTATTATTGTTAGTTTTGAAACAAATCAAATAAAGATTTTTTTATGTTAAACTATATATTAATATCAGTTTTACTTTTTATTAATATCTTTTCATATGGTCAAATAGACTTTATGAATATAGATGAGAGAAATAAATACAACAGTCTTTTAGAAAATGATAAAATAGTTTTTCTTAATAAAAAAACGGGACAGTATAGTTCTAAAGAAGACTATAAAAAAGCAAATAAATTTTCAAAACTAAGTTTAGATATTCATATAAAAAACAATAATAAGGATCTGGCTGAAAGAGCCGAATTATCCATTGCTAAATTACTTTATAAAACCAACAATTACACTAAAACATTAGCTTTCTGTTTCAAGATATTAAATAAAAACATTGAATATAATAAACAATTTGAAGGTGAGATTTATGCTATTATTGGGAGAATATTTAACCGTTATGGTGCCCCTAAATTGGCCTTGCAATATCAGATGATAAATTATAACAGAGTCAAATTTAAAATATCTCATTCGGCCTATTATATTACTGAAGAAAGAGGTGGTTATTTTATAAATAATAAAGATTATGATTCCGCGAAATACTATTTTAACGAATGTCTTCAAAAAGCCAAAGTAATTGATGATAACTACCTTATCTCTCATGCATATAACAATATTGGCTATACGGCTATATTGGCTAAAGATTTGGATTCCGTATTAATTAATTTGAACCTGGCAAAATACGAACTGTCATATAACAGTATCATGAACCCAAGGGATAGTTTACTTTATTTAATAATAACTGGAAATAGCAGTGACTGTTACTTTCTAAAAGGAGAAGTGTCTAAAGGTATAACGAATAAAGAAACTGAATATAGATTAAGTAAACTATATGCACCAAATGAATACCAAATTACTGTAGGGGTTAGTTTACTGAAAAACTACCTTGATTTAAATAACAATGGTATGGCCCGTCTATTACTGAACGAATTAATTCAATTAACAGCTACGACATCAATATCTGACGACTTACATCTTAAGTTTATTCAAGAAAAAATAAGTTGGAATATTAGAAATAATAACGCTTTAGAAGTTAGTAAACTAATTATGCAGTTAAATGATTTAAATGAAAAGATACGCCAAGATTTTAAAGCTAAGTCAATTGGTATGGGAGAAGCACAAGTCGAATTACAATTGATTCATACAGAAAAAGAAAAAAAATTTGAAGCACTTAAGTTAAAAAACAAAGATTTACTTTTCAGTCAAATGGAATTGGAGGCACAAAGAGAAAAAAATCGTATCTATTTAGGTTTAATATTTTTGTTTGCCATATCCATTTATATTATATTAATCACAAGAAAGAGATTGATTCTAAGCAAAAAACAGAACCAGATGGATATTATTCAAAAGGAATTGTTGTCTTCAGAAATAAAAGTAAATAAATTGGAAAATGAAAAATTAAATTTGGACTTGGATTTAAAAATGCAAGATTTAACTAATATTTCAATTCATTATAGTCGCAAAAACAACTTACATAAAGAAATAATTAATAACTTAAAACAATTCAAAAAGAACAATACTACCATTGCTACTTTAGAAATTGACAATGTCATTCAACTCATAAAGAATGAAATATTTCAAGATCAAACGATAGAACTGATTCAAAACAATATAGATGAACTAAATGCAAATTTCTTTAACCACTTAAGTCAACAATTTCCTGATTTAACTAAGCAAGACTTAAGATTAAGTTCATTAATCCGTTTAGGGTTAAATAATAAGGAAGTCTCAGTTATAAAAAGTATAAGTGCTGCTAGTGCAAAAGTTGCTAGGTACAGATTAAAAAAGAAATTCAACCTTACCATGGAAGATGATATTGTTGATTTTCTAAAACAGTTTTAATAGATTTTTCACCTTTTATATCAAGTTTACACCTTTAATTAACTTAACTTTTCCTTAAGTTATTATCGGTTTTTAGGCTAATGCTTTATATCCCCTCAATTTCGCACCCCTTATTAATACTGGTATTTACAGGCGTGCTCTCCGTTTGTACCCCTGTAGTTTTTCGATTTCTTTGTTTTTCTACATAATTTTAACCGCTAAAGGAAAAGTCTTTACTCAAACCAATTAAACGAGTAAAGACTATCTCAAATACAATAGTAATTATGGTGAAATTATTTAGAAAATGGATTTTGTTAATATGTCTTTTTACAGGTCCACATGCTGTGGATGCGCAATCACCAGGAAATGTAACCAGTAATATGCAGTTGTGGCTAAAAGCCAATGGGAACACTTATTCAGACTTAGGGGTAACAGTCGTTACAAATGGTCAAACTATGGGACAATGGGGTGATCACAGTGTTAATACAAATCATGCCACGCAAACTGTAACCAATAGAGAACCTTTATATAATGATAATGCAATTGACAATGTAAACTATAATCCATCAATTGATTTTTCAAATACTAATGGTGGTCAAGAAGATTTTTTAGAACTTAATAATGCAACCACTCTACCTACAGGAAATTCAGACCGTGTTTACTATTTTGTTTGTATTCCCAATTCTACCGCAGCTGATGCTAGCTTGTTTTTTCATGGGGATTGGACCCCACCAAATACAGGTGAGTTTATTGGTTTCACTTTGGATCAAGCCAATAATTTTGACTCCCATTTTGGTGCGTGTAGAGTCGGTTCTACTTTCATAAATAACAAACCAAGTATCTATTCATCCTACTTTCCTGTTGGAAGTACGGTCACCATGGATATTGAAAATCGTATTAATGGTATTGAAATGACTGAAGTTTTAATTGGTGGAGGATCACAACCATTAAACACATTAACATTAAACGCATTTATTGGTGGTGGAAACTCTTTAGCAGGTATGCCTAATAAATTTTGGAACGGAAAAATAACAGAACTTATTGTATATGATGCTGATCACTCATCTGCAGATAAAAATAAGGTAGACTCTTATTTGGCGATAAAGTATGGGGTTACATTAGAAACTGGCGGTGGTATTATTGGTGATTATGTGGCATCTAACGGATCAACAACAATTTGGGATGCATCTGTCGCACCTGAGTATCATAATGATGTGATAGGGATTGGTAGAGATGATAATTCAGAGTTAATTCAAAAGCAATCTCACACCATTGATGATACAACAAGACTATATATAGATGCACTACAAGCGACTAACAATCTAAATTCTGGTGTATTTACTACTAATATTGGATACATAGTTATGGGCCACAATCAGGATCTAATGTACGCAACACAAAATTCAATAACTGAAATGCCAGCAAGTTGTGGTTTGAATTCTAGAATGGAAAGGGAATGGAAAATTACTAAGTCTAATTTTGACCAAGTTTTCCACGCAGATTTCAAATTGAGTCCATTTGCAGATGTAGCATCAGTTGATGTATCACATTTGAGACTATTGGTTGATGATGATGGAGACTTCTCAAATGGTGGGACAAACTGTTATGAAAACGGAGACGGAACTGGAATCGTAATTACTTACTCTAATCCAATCATCACGGTGTCAAACCTATCAAGTACACACATTATAAACAATTCAACCCGTTATATCTCGATTGGTTCAATTAGTCCTGCTACACTTTTACCAATTGATTTACTTAAGTTTGAGGCTCAGTCGATTAATAACCGTTTCGTAAAATTAAACTGGGAAACCGCATCCGAAATTAATAATGATTATTTTGAAATTTTTCGTTCAATTGACGGTGAAATTTGGGAATACGTTTCTACGCTACCAGGTGCTGGTAATTCTTCACAGCAACTCTATTATGAGAAAAATGACAATCATCCGCATCAAGGTATATCATATTACAAATTAAAGCAAGTTGATTTTGATGGCAATTATTCATATTCAGAGGTTAGAAAAGTGAATTTAACCAATAGTAATGATTTTACTATCTATCCAAATCCTGCCAATAGTCAGGTTGTTATAACTGGTATGACAACTGATTTAGAATATCTAAGAATAGTAAATAGTCTAGGTCAAGATGTAACAACAGATGCAGATATTAAAGTTATTGATAATTTTGAATTACACGTAAATCTAATTAATCTGCCTCAAGGTTTATATTTTTTTAAAGTTAAATGTTTTAATGAAAGCTTAAAGATAAGCAGAGTTGTCGTTAAAAGGAATTAATAATACAGCCTCATTTTCTCAATTCCCTCTAATAAATTGGGGATTGAGAAATTGAGGATCATAAATAGGGTTTCAATAGTAGTTATCTTCAAATGGGCTATCTGACTCAATCGATTCCTCATCAAAATCATTCTCATCTAGGTTTGGAGATCCTAAATCTAGTTCGTCTTCTTTTTCGAAAAAATCAGTTTCTTTTTTAAGGTCATTTAAGCTTTCTTTTAATTCTTCAATTTTCCAAAATAAGTCTGTCTGACTAGCTTCTTCAGTACATTCATTTAGCACTATTTCTAATTTATAAACTTTTTCTTCAAATTCGTTAAAATCATAATCAGAACCTGCTGCTACCTCTGTTAACTTAGCTAAGTTATTCTCCAATTTCAATACATGAACTTTAAAAAAATCAATAGGTATATCGGGTGTACGCGGATTTGATTTTTTTCTCAAAAAATCACCAATACTAGACAGATAGGACATGGAAAGTGGTTTAATAAATTATAAGGGTATTTATTTCGTTTTATTCAATGCACAATCAATGTGCCAAACAAGACGTTGAAATGTTCCACGGTCAATTGATTTTTGACCAGACAACATGCCTGTGAAAAAAACTGGCACTCCATTTAAATTACCGCCACTAACTATCTTATCGGTTCCTAAAACTGTATCAAATTCAAAGTCAAAATCCATCCAGTTACCAACTACTCTACCGTCAGCTAATGTCTTTTTGTTTCTGCTCATTAATTCTCTACCTAATAAGTTAGGAACTACAATTACTTTTGGATTGAAATGTTCGATTATTTCCTTAGAAACTTCTAACGCTTCAGTCACAAATTCAATGCCTTTCTTTTTTTTGTATAAGTAGTTTTCTATATAAGATTGTTGAGGCTCTCTTACAGCTAATAAATCTACATGAGTCCATGTAATATCACGACTATGTGCTTTTTTTAAATCTTCTTCTATTTTATAAAATGGTCTAAAATAACCCGGTTTATTGGGCGGCTTTTGATATGTACTTTTTATAATAGGATTATCATCTTTATAAGAAGGGTTTACACCAATAAATAATACATCTGCATTTGTAATATCTTCATCAAACTGAAATTCAAACCCTCTATCTAATAAACTTGAATCTTCAACCTTAGTTGGTTTGTTCACATAAGAATCAGTGTATTTGTTCCAAATGGTTTGATATTTTGCTATAAGTTCGCTTGCTTTCATCTTAGTTTGATTAGTTTGATTACAAAACTACTTAGTTTTGTTTTATAAGTGTCGTATAATTGAATTAATTTATGGAAGAATTGAATTGATTCATTCCTTTAAATTAGTTTACACATCAAACAGAATGTAAACGAGACTCTATTTAAGCATTAAAAAACAGAATAAAAAGTGTATTTAGGTCCACGTTTTTATTCTTTACTACATATCTGGCGAGCTTTTATCATCACCCGATTTGGTATCTTTTGACCTTCTTTTACTTTTTCCTTTTGTCATTTTTCCAAAGGTGTAATTAAAACTAAGGTAAACTGCTCTAGATTCCCAATTTCTTACAGAATTGAATGTGTACGAATCAGTAGTAATAGCTTCAAATCCAAACTGTCTACTATTTAGCACATCTACTACGCTTAGTGTTACCCTACCCTTTTTATTTAAAACCGTTTTAGCAAAAGCCATTCCGCCTCCGTAATTTTGCAAAATATAACCTTGTAAAACAACTTGTTTAGGAGTATAACTGCTCCATAATTGTAAAGACCATCCCATTTTTAATTGTGCACTTGCATTAAGTCGCGTTGTAAAGCCTAGTAGATTTAACTGTTCTCCTGTATCAGAAAAGGCAGTATCCAATGTTGATGTATTCCATAAACTAGTTGTTGACATAATTCGCACACCTTTCATAGGTTTGTAGGTTAGTATTAAATCGGTACCACTTAAGTTACTAGAACCTAAATTGATGATGGATACTGTTGATTGAGTCCCATTATACGATAAGTTTTTTCGAATCATATTTTTAATTACCCTGTGATATGCCGACAAGTTGATAGTGATTTTCTTTAAATATTTTAGGTATGAAATTTCATTAACATGGATTTCTTCAGGTAGTAAAAAAGGATTACCAGTGTTTAAAACTAAAGGGTCAGAATAATTTGTAAATGGATTTAATTGATGATCTTCAGGTCTATTAATTCGCTTACTATAACTCAATTGTAACTCTGAATTTTCTTTTAATTTGTAATTAAAGTGGATTGAAGGAAATAACTTTAAATAAACATTCTTAAACGTTTCATTACTAGAGATTAATTTGGCATCTGTATACGTTTGCTCTACCCTCAATCCAACTTTAACGCCTATTTTCTTAAATTGCTTACTCATAGCGCCATAAGACGCAATCGTCTTTTGATTATAACTAAAATAATTACTAATCCCTAAATCTTCAACTAAGGCGTCAGCGGTTTCTCCAGATGCAGAGAAAAAATCATCTGTTGACAATCTGTTTGTGTAGTGAACACCAGCTTCAAGGTTTAATGAGTCTGTAATTGGAAGAGTGTAATCTAACTTGGCTAAAGTCGTTGTGAAACCTTTTAACTCCTTTGCATTTTGAGCAGAACTATAGGAGAACTCTTTATTGCCATCAAAAAAATCATGACTCAAGTTTTCATCTGCATCCATTCCAAAATAGGAGTTGTTGATATCAATATCTAAATTATGACCTGATTTCTTAAAGTTTTTTTGCCACCCTCCACTGATATTATAAGAACGCATTGGAACATCAATATTTCCAGTACGCTGAGAAAATGCTGTTAAAATTTGATTGTTATCGGTATTAGAGTAATCAATATATCTTGAGCCTAAATTGTGCGCCTCTCTATATGTACCATTAATGTAAAGTGCATTTTTATCATTGATAAAATAATCTAATCCCAATTGTCCTGATAAACTCGTGTTTTTTCTTTCCCCATAGTCCGACTGCGCTAAGTTATCCCAAAGAGTGTCATTCAGTAAAACATTTCTATCTAACGTTCCGCCATACCAAGTTCTACGGTTTGAATAGGATGATGAGGCACTAATGTTTAGGTTTTGTGACCTATAATTAAGAGATAAAGTGTTAGTTGATTTATGGTACTTTGAATAACCAAAATTACTATTAATGATGCCATTAAAGCCTGACATTTTCTCTTTTTTAAGAATAATATTAATGATACCAGACATGCCCTCTGGGTCATATTTTGCTGAAGGATTAGTAATCAATTCAACTTTATCAATTGACGAACCTGGAATTTGTTTTAAATATTCATTTGCTGGAATAGCTGTTGGTCTTCCATTTATAAATATGGTGACATTAGCATCTCCTCTTAGTAAAATATTATCATTCTGATCTACCGTTACTAAAGGAACAGCTTTAAGCATATCTAAGCCTGTACCGCCTTGCCCCTCCATACTTTCTGCTGCGTTAAATATTTTTTTATCAATCTTATTTTCAAACAGTACTTTTTCTCCATTAACAGTTACCGCATCTAGTTCACTATCTACTGACATGGCAATATTTTTATACACTACTGTGTTAGATTTCAATATGGTAACTCCGCTTAATTTTTGCTCTGTATAGCCAATAAATTTTAAAGCTAAATAGTAGTTTCCATCTGGAATTTTAGTCAAGTTAAATTGACCTGTTGAATCTGTAATTACTCCAGTTAACAGAGTAGAATCCTTTTCGTTATTTATAGTAATTGTACCATATCCTAGTGGTTCTAGTGTAGCTTCATCAACTACGCTACCAGTTACAAAACCATTCTGCGCGAATACTGTAGCGTTGATAAATAGCGACAGAAGTAAAAGTTTAAAAAAATTCATAAGTAGTGTTTGGCTACAAAATTAGATACCTAATTTTTAAAATAATTGTAAATATGTAAACCAAATTGTTAAATAAAAGTAAACACTACTATTTGTCAAAAGACAACTTACATTAACACCAATTCTATACCGATAATCTATAGTATAGCACGTTTTAAATAATTAGACTTAGTATATAATGATAGATATTATATATTTGTATTCCATGTGTATTACAGAACTAAAAAGTAAAAGTGAACTGTCTCAGTTTACAGAGAGTTATTGGATGCTTACAGCAAACACATGGGGTGAATACACACTTATTCCAGATGGGACATTTAATGTTATTATTACTACTAATCTATTTAAAATTCAGAACAAACAATACAGGGCAGGCGTTTACCTTTGTCCTCAATTATCATGTCCAATGACTATAAAAACGACTGGAAAATTATTTGGCGTAAGACTGAAAGCTTTTTCTTACCAAAACGTATTAAATACGAATGGATTAAAAGAAATTGTTACTAATGGTGTCATTGAATTGACTAACCTTAAATGTTTTTCTATTGAAAATTTAAGTACCATGCAAGAGGCAGATAGTCTAGGTGATTGTCTTGGTGAATTAGAGTTGTTCAATTATCAAATTTTGAGAAAAGAATACACAATTAACACTGACCTACGTGATAAAGTTAACTTCATTTTAGATAAAAAAGGAGCTATTTCTGTTCAAGACTTGAGTACTGAGTTTGGTATATCTAGACAAGCTTTACATAAATCATTTAAAATGAAATTAGGCATAAGTCCCAAAGCGTTATGTGATACTTGGAGGTTAAACAACTATTTAAACTTAATTGCGGGTAAAGATAATTTAACAACGTGTGCCATTGATGCAGGGTTCTACGATCAAGCACATAGTATTAATACATTTAAACAATTTTGGCAAAAGAATCCAAGTGGCTATTTATCTGATAAAAGTCCAATTATCACACATATTAATGATACTATCTATAAGCGTTTTACAAACTATTATGATCCTGAGGTTAACTCTGTTTTCTAAAACATTCTAAGCTTAGCTATTTTTTCACTAAATCTACTTTTGGAGTTATAGTAGACCAAACAACTAACATTAGTCTAATTTACAATATATTAACTATTATTGTTTAAACTATTTATTTAACTAGGTTGTACGTTAATGTTTTTAACTCAATACGCCGTATCAACTTTACTTTTCCTATTCATGAGCAAAATAATCAGGACACAAAATGTAAATAAATAGATGGGGAAAATAGCATATAAAGCGTCATGATTAAAACAAATCACTAATGTTAACGCCCAAGTTACAAAGCTGATGTACCACGCATTTGTTTTTTCCGACTCAGGATCTTTTACTACTTTTATAAGCATAGGAATGGCAATAATTAAATCGGCCAAAACAGAATAAATAGTAGTTAGCCATGCGTTTTTAGATACTAAATACAGTACTAAACACAATAATCCAGCTCCTAGAATAAACCAATCAACTTTTTTTAAGCTGTAATGATTAAGTCGTAAAGCTATGATACTAATAGCTAAACAACCTAATGTAGCCGTTATCATTCCAAATTGACTGTAGGCTAATCCGCCTTCTATGATTTGAGCAACTAAGCTAACCCCCATTAACAATGCCCAACCAAACCACGTTAATAAGCTGGGTACAATTTTTTTATTTATCACGTCAATAATATATATACCTTGCGTAGCCACCATTAAGCAAATGGTGATTATACCTATAATAACTTCAACTGTTTTGAATGACATAATAATGAGTTCAATGTTCTTCTTTGCAAAGCTACTCAGTTTTAAGCGATAAGCAATTGGAAATAGGAATAAGTTAATATTTATTACACACTTTAATCTATTTAGTTAATTGGTTGCTATTAATTATTTATTATTAAGTGATTTTATGTTTTTTTATTTTGAACCAATAGTATGGTTAATCGAATAGTAATCACTATATTAAATGAATACGTTTAGTTTTCAATCTAAAAGATATGTCCGTGCTAAATAGTATATTATACTAATTAAATTGAGGCTAAATTACTTTAAATAAGGTTTTAATTATGCAAAAAAAAGTACGAAATATTTTATTCAAAATTGGAGATATTTCCTCCTTTACTGGACGGTATTTCGGTGAACTTTTTAGTCCACGATTTGAATTTAAAGAATTTATAAGACAATGCTTTTATATTGGTTACGAATCTCTAATTCTTGTTGTCATTACAGCTTTTATAATGGGATTAGTTCTAACTATTCAAGCGCGTCCAACGTTGGTTGAATTTGGTGCAGTGGCTTGGTTACCACGAATGGTTTCTGTTTCTATTGTTAGAGAAATTGCTCCTGTTATGACTGCACTGATTTGTGCTGGTAAAATTGGATCAGGTATTGGTGCAGAATTAGGATCAATGAAAGTAACGGAGCAAATTGATGCTATGGAGGTTTCCGGAACTAACCCGTATAAGTATTTAGTAGTTACTCGCGTTACTGCCACTTTTTTAATGATTCCAATTTTAACTGTTTTAGCTAATGCAGTTTCACTTTATGGTGCTTATTTAGGTACAAATATTCATGGTGTCCTGAATTGGGATTTATTTTGGAGTCAAGTGTTTGAAACGTTAACCTATAGTGATGTAGTGCCGTCTATTCTAAAAACTTTTTTCTTTGGGTTTGCAATTGGAATAGTTGGTTGCTTTGAAGGGTTTAACTCTGACAAAGGAACAGAAGGTGTAGGAAGATCTGCAAACTCTGCTGTGGTCATTTCTTCATTACTTGTTTTTATTATTGACTTATTGGCAGTACAAATTACTGATTTAGCAGGATATACTTAAAGTCATGAAACTAAACACTACACATACTAAAAGTAATGCTATTGAGGGATACGAGTCTGAGTACCCCATTAGAATTAAAAAATTATATAAATCTTTTGGACTTAATGAGGTGTTGATAGATTTTAATTTTGATTTGCCACATGGAAAAACATATGCCATTCTTGGCAAGTCAGGTTCTGGTAAATCAGTATTGATAAAATGTATTATTGGTTTAATGAAAGCAGATTCAGGTACGATTCATGTTTTTGAAAATAACATGACATACCTTTCAGGAAGTGAATTAGAGGAAATTAGATTAAATACTGGTTTTTTATTTCAAAGTAATGCGCTATATGATTCTATGACTGTACGAGAAAATTTGGAATTTCCTTTACGTAGACATGGAGTAAGAAAATCACAAGAGGAAGTGGATATGTTAGTTGAAGAGACACTTTCAAATGTGGGGTTATTAGAAACAATAGATTTAATGCCTGCAGAACTATCTGGAGGAATGCAGAAGCGAATAGCCTTAGCTAGAACTCTCATTCTTAAGCCTAGTATTGTACTTTATGATGAGCCAACAACAGGACTTGACCCAATAACGGCTAAAGAAATAAGTCACTTAATTGTTAAGTTAAGAGAAAAATATGATATGACTACTATAGTCATTACACATGATTTGAGATGTATTCAAATCGTTGCAGATAAAATTGTTATGTTAATTGATGGGACCTGTTACGCTACTGGAACTTATGAAGTGTTAAAGAACTCTACTGACCCAAAGATTAACACTTTCTTTAAATAATTTAATATGACAAATCAAACATCAAGAAATATAAGGTTAGGCACAATGGTTTTGTTAGGATTTATTTTTCTAAGCATCACAATGTATATTATTGGAGATAAACAGAATTTGTTTGGCTCTACCTTTCAAATAAGTGCTAATTTCAAAAATGTGAATGGTTTAACGGAGGGGAGTAGTGTCCGTTTGGCAGGGGTGAATGTCGGAACAGTAGTTGAAGTGGAAATTATGAACGATTCAATCGTTAAGGTGGATTTAATAATCGAAAATAAATACCAAAAATTCATTAAAAAGAACACAATTGTAAGTGTTGGTACGGATGGTTTAATGGGTAATAAATTAGTAAATATTAATCCTTTAGATCAACCTAGTATCGAAATTCAAGAAGGAGATATTTTATCTTCATATGAGCCTCTTGAAACAGAAAGTTTATTTAAAACATTAGGACAAACCAATGATGATATTGCTGATGTTGCAAAAAACTTGAAGGCTTTTTCTGGAAAAATGAATGACCCAAATTCTTTTTGGGGTCTATTATCCGACACCACTCTTGCGAATACAGTTTCTCAGGTCATATTAGATATTCAACACTCTAGCCAAAACACCAATAGCTTTACAGAAGATATTTCTTTGATTGTGAGTAATGTAAACTCTGGAAAAGGATCAATTGGCCAACTTCTAAAGGACACTACATTTTCGGTTAAATTATACCAAACCATGACAAATCTTCAAAACGTATCCGACTCCTTAATACGTGTGGCAGAAAACATACAAGTCATAACATACCAAGTGACAAACGGAAATGGGGCTGTTACAACTATCCTGACAGATACTGCCTTTGACAACAATTTAAATGAAACCATGGAAAACCTGAAAAAAAGTGCTGAAACTTTAGAAGAAAATTTACAGGCATTGAAACATAATATTCTATTCAGAAAATACTTTAAGAAACAAGAAAAAAAATGAAGTATTAAACTATTTTTTTGATTATCGTAGATCATTTATTATTTAAATTATAAGTACGCCATTTTGTATTGGTTACTACACCCAGATAATAAGTTTATATTTGTAGTGTCCCGTCCTGAAATATGTATACACTAAAACAATGTATATGTATAATAATAACAAAATTCTAAGACGTTATAGTGAGAGTTTTAAACTCAAAATTTTAACCGAACTTAGCCATGGGAATTACACTAAAAGTAAATTAGGTAAAATCTATGGGATTAATCCAAGTACAATTAACCAATGGATTAAAAAGTATGACCGTAAAGATTTAA
>Ga0209292_1000727_pt1 | contig 42197 bp, 31 predicted proteins | sample GOMGulsemesocosm_2_FD_184634 | JGI IMG/M metagenome (GOLD analysis project Ga0209292, IMG submission 184634) | Methane-oxidizing microbial communities from mesocosms in the Gulf of Mexico - GOM9C Gulf of Mexico (SPAdes) (version 2) | ecosystem: Environmental > Aquatic > Marine > Cold seeps...
TTGGCGTATTCAACCAACTATTTGGCGGTTATGGTGCACAAATTATCGGTATATTAGGTTTAGCAGGAGGACTAGCTTCTGTAAACGTGTATACCGCAAGCGTTGCCCGACTAACATGGAGCCTTAGTCAAGACGGTGTATTACCAAGTTATTTTGCTAAAGTGAACTCTCACCATGTGCCCGTTCGCGCTTTGAGTATCATATTATTAACTATGGCAATAGTGCTTATTATTACGTTTATCACCCAACAAAATTTGGAAGATATCATTGCTTGGTCTAATGGCGTTTTTATTATTATATACTTAGCTGCTATGCTCGCAGCCATTAAAATATTAAAGAAAAAGTATCTACCCTTAATTATCCTTAGCTGTATATTTTGTTTAATGCTTGCTTGGGGTGTCGGTTGGCACATGCTTTACGCTTTTAGTTTAATTTTCATTACTGCACCATTTTTATGGTGGCAACTCAATTATCAAAATGTTGAGAAAATGAGTAAGCAACAAATCGTTTGATATGACTTAATTGTTCAAAATTGGTTAAGGCAGTTTAGATAATTAAATCAACGTTATGTGGTTAAACTTAGATAACTCAATTAGTCTAGCAAAATTGATAAACTATTCCGTTTTATGGATTCAGCAAAAAAGTATTAATTTTCTTTTTTGTTGTCTTCTTTGTCATCGTCATCGTCATCTAAAATATCAGGTGTCACTGTATCAACTATTTCAACGACACCGCCGACTACAGACGTGGTGACACCCACTGCAGTCGAAACTACGACACAGCTAGATAACAATAAAGCGATACTTATTAACAGTAATTTTATATCCGTGATAGACAAATTAGCACTCCGCAAATAAATTCATAATAGTGAGGTATTTATTTTGTAGAATCAAGTTGTTGGGAGTTAAGTTTTTTAATAAACTTAGACGCTAAAGTGTGAACATCACCTGGCCAACGTGCTGATAGGTAATTACCATCTTCAACTACCCAAGCTGCTTTGCTGTTATTTGATTTATCCCTAAAAAGACCAACAGTTTTTAAAAAATAATAATTGTTTTTTTTAGGTACATCTCGAAAGTCATCTTCACTTTGTAATGCTCGTGTCACTTCCTGCTGAACACTTCTATAACCTGCAGGTTCATTCGGTAACTCTATGTAAGTTCGATAATAATTAGCATCCCAGAAGCGAATTAAGTATTTACTTAAATCCCATGCTGATTTTTCCAACTTCCACGTTAACGCCGTCGTCTTCTTACCGTATAACACGGATTGTTGAGTAAGCCCCGAAATAGAACGAGCCGCCAGTACTACACCATGGCATATCGCAGCAACCGGTTTGTGTTGGCCAAGGTCGTTTTTATTTTCAAAAAACTGTGCCACAAATTTTTGTAGGGTTTTATTTTCAAGATATGGTTTCATTTTTGGGGCATGCCCCCCGGGTAAAATCAAGCCAGCATAATCAGTAACGTTTAGCTCATCATATCGACAAGGGTTTTGAAAATTATCGTCCATTATCATTTGAGCATAAGCGGATCTAGCATCCTTATTCGCGCGTAGTAATAAACCAAAGAATCGAATTTTCTTTAGAATGGGTAGCCACCCCCAAAAATCTAGCCCTTCGCCCGTTAACATCATCTCATCGCACATGGCAACATCACCTTCAACAGTAGAGAAAACCACTTGATAACCGGCACTTTTAATATGTTGCCAGATAACAGCGGCTTCACTGGGATCAAAATCTTTGTTTGGCAGTGGCATAACAACTTTTGCTGAACTTGAATTTTTACTCACTAGTAGAAGCCATTCTTTGTTTTATAAAAGTATAGAAATAAATTACTACATATTAAGACGTGTTTACCATAGAAATATGAATTTCATTCAACTCTGTAGGTTCTGATCGCGAAACGAGAAAAGTAACATAGTCGTTCTATGCAATAGACGAATAACAAAGAGTAGGATTTACTGAGTTGCATCCTTCGGACAGCAATTAATGAGCACATCTGCGGCATTAACACCTCTTTATGTGAAATTACCACTCAACATAGGCTCTACCTTGTATAAGGATTCATTAACTTGCCGCAAAAACAAATTCGCAAGGTCAACACGCCCTATATTAATTTGTAATTAATTAAATTACTCGCTGACATCTCAATTAATTCATTATCTTTTACTGGCTTACCTAGCAAGTAACCTTGTACAAAATCACACTTTAATTCTTTTAATGTATCTAATTGATCTTCTGTTTCAACTCCCTCAGCAACGACCTTAAGACCTAATGCGTGCGCCATAGCAATAGTAGCAATAACAAGCTCCTTATCTTTTATTCCTTTATTTAATCCCTCGACAAAGCAACGATCTATTTTAAGGATATTAAAAGGATATTGTCGTAGGTAACTTAAAGAAGAGTAACCGGTACCAAAATCGTCCATTGACAGTTTTATACCAAGCTGATGTATTTCTTCAATGGCATCACGAATATAAGCATGCCCTGTCATTAATACACCTTCAGTTATTTCAAGCTCCAATAAATGAGCCGGAATACATGATTGCACTAAACTTTTCTTGATAAAATTAATGAGATTATGATCACGAAATTGTCTTGGCGAAATGTTTACTGCCATACGTAAGTCGTTATGATGGTATTTTTGCCATTTACTCAAAAAGCTTAGTGCTTGGCTTAAAACAAACTCTCCTAGCCCTACAATAATCCCCGTTTGCTCGGCAACAGGTATAAATTCGTCAGGAGAAACACGGCCTAATGTTGGATTATGCCACCTCAATAAAGCTTCTGCGCCAATAACTTCAGTATTATTGACAGCAAATTGTGGCTGATAATGAATTTCAAATTCATTACGTACTAAAGCTCCCCTCATCTGTTCTTCAATAGCAAGTCGTCGTGAAATATCGCGATTCATTGCCTGTGTAAAATAAGAAAAAGTATTTCTGCCATGCTCCTTTGCTTGATACATAGCAGTATCTGCATGGCTAAGTAACTCCGACGAAGTCGTTCCATCGTCAGGATAGACTGCAATACCAATACTTGCCGTTAAGATAAGTTGGCGTTCATCGATAACAAATGCTTCACGGAAACGATTAAGTATATTCTCAATAACAGTATTAGCATCAGTACCTTCATTGAGTCCGCGCAATAATATAATAAATTCATCCCCCCCTAATCGCCCCACGGTAGCATCGGCGCTCACCACATGAGTTAACCTTGCCCCAGCTTCAACTAGTAACCTATCACCAAAATCATGACCTAGAGAATCATTTATTTTCTTAAAATCATCAATATCTAAAAACAGCACGGCAACTTTTTTGTTATCACACTTAGCTTCATTTAACATTTGTGTTAGATGAACTAACGCTAAGGATCTATTAGGTAAAGTCGTTAATACATCAAAATGCGATTGATAACGCATTTGTTTTTCCACTTCTTTTCGTTCAGTAATATCGGTTGATATACCACAAACAGCATATATTTCACCTTTTGAATCTCTCAATGGGTATTTAACCGACAAGTAAACATGATTACCATCTGCATGAGGAACAATTTCTTCAATTTCTAACGTAATGCCCTGTTCAATGACTTTACTATCGATTTGAGTAAGTTTATCTGCCACATTTTTTGGAAATAAGTCGTGGTCAGTTTTATATTTAACCTCGCTTTCTTTGGTATTAAAGACCTTTTCATATAACTGATTCACAGCCATATAACGGCCATCAAGGTCTTTCATATAGATCACTGAGGTTGCATTATTTAACAAATCTCTTAATTGTTGTTCTGTCGCAGCAAGTGCAGATTCGGCTTGTTTTCTATTACTAACATCTTGAACAATACAATATAAAAGAGATTTTCCACTGATATCTATTGGCCCAGAATAAACCTCAACATCTTTAACTTCTCCCGATGCAAGTTTATGGCGAAAATTACAAAACAACCTATCATCAATTTCCGCTCTTTTCATTTCATTAGAAATATCGTTTTTGGATAAAATATTAATGTCATTAATACTCATCGTGGTGAGTTTACTTAAAGAGAAACCATAAAAATCTGTTGCCGCTTGATTTGCTTTTAATATATGACCATCCCGGGGATCAATAATTAATTTAATTGCCTTATTTTTCTCAAACATTTGCCGATAAATATCATCTTTATTCTTCATCATATTTTCTGTAAATTTCTGTTCAGTGATATCACGAATAACCGCTACGACTTGCTGGCTATCCGGCAAATAAATGAGTCGAGTCTCATTATGTTTAATGCCATTTGGCATAGTAAGTTGAAACTCAAAAGTCGTCATTTCTCCCGTATCAAAAACCATATGAATATTTTCAGAAAAAAGCATCGCGGCATGCTGCGGTAAAACATCAAATATACGTTCACCTAAAAGATCTTCAGACGACATCGTTAATTGCTCAGATTTATTCGCATGATAGTCACGTATAGTACCGTCAATATCCATGAGAAAAAATGAATCGGGCAATGCATTAAAAATAGAGTTAAGTAACTCTTCATCGTGATGAATTAATGATTCCATTTTTCTTTGCTTCGATAAATCAATATCAATACGATAAATCTCACACGCTGTATCTTGATTTTTTAATTTCACGTAACTTGAGAAAACATGAAGAGGCATACCGTTGGCATGTAATAATATTCTCTCCGTTGATGGTACTGCCTGTTCGTTCGTCAACCAGTTATCGTAACAATGAATAACACTTTCATGTTCATTTTGCGGAATAAACAAACGTTCAATTGTTTGCCCTATTGCTTGTTTTTCTGTATGACCATAAAGCTTTTCACTAGCAAGATTCCAGTAAACAACTTTTCTATTTTTATCATAACCTTGAATGGCAACCACGTCGGAAATAAAAAATATTTCTTGATTACTTTCTTGAGAATGATTGGCGATTGGGATGATTTGAGTAGGGTTAATGTCCTTCATGATTAATCTTCCATTTCCTTATGTAAAATTGCACCGTTAATCAATGTCAATTCAGCCACATTAAAGTGGGTAGCCTATTACTGCTAGGTATTTCAAATAAGTATAGAAGATGTTCTGAGCTTTTCATTTAAAATTCAGAACATATAGAGAAGAGATGTAATAATTATTGTCTAATGATATACAGCATGATTTATCGAGGTAGGATTAGCTTAATTCCGTTATTAATGTACTGACTTGTTTTGTCAAACTGGCAACTTGCTCTTCTAATAGTGTAACTCTTGCATTCATGTCATCGCTGGTAGCCTTTGTTGTAGCGCCTGACTCACTTTCACTGCTTGCCATATATTCTTGATCAGTTAATAAATGTGCATAGCGTGATTCGCGTTTCCCTGGTTCACGTGCTAATTTCACCACAAATTCACTACCATTTAAATTCTTCAGCTGTTCTAATGCGGCTTCAACCTCATTAACATTAGCAAAATCAGCTAAACGATTAGTACGAGTTCTTAATTCTCCTGGTGTTTGAGGACCTCTTAATAACATCACACAAATAATGGCACGTTGTTGCTGAGTGAACTGTAAATCTCCAAATTCAGTATTGCAAAAACGATGGCTATATTTTACAACTCGACCACTAAAAGCACCTTGGTCTGTTACTTGATTGGTTTCTGTCAATTCATCAATAATATTTTGTACTTGTGATTCAGCTAACGATAATACAGGCTCCCGATTACTTTTTTGGTTACAAGCATTAGTTAAGGCGTTAAGTGACATCGGGTATTGTTCTGGGGTGGTGATCTCTTTTTCTAATAAAACACCAATAACTCGACATTGTTCTGGAGACAAAATAATAGTCATAAAACTCTGCTAACAAATAAGATATTTTTTCATATTACCTAAAATATCTTCAAAATAAATTTTTATTTGTTTTTTGCTATGCCAACTTCTGGCTTAGTAAAGTCATCGAGTTGAAGATAAAAGTAGTTCATATAGTGAAACAAATAACTTAAAACCATGACAATTATGTTCCTGAGCTTTTTACGTTGTTTTCCGCAGTGTGATAATGCCAATAATAGTTAATAACCACAGGCCAAAAGAACCACCACCAGAGCTACTTTTACTTGATGCCGTTGCTGGAGGTGTAACTACGACAACAGGGTCTGTTAGCGTAATTTCTAAAGAGCTATCAACGACCATTAAAGCGCCATCAGTCACCCTTAACGTTATCGTATAATCTCCTGCTGCAGTGTAAGTATGGTTAGGGTCTTTGTCAGTGCTGGTAAAGTTATCACCAAAATCCCATAAATAACTATATTCTCCATCCCCGCCTATTACATTGGCGGTAAGGTCGATGTTTAAGTCATTAATAATTTGTGAAAAAGTGGCCGACAATTGATTATTGAGGGTAACAGATGTAAGAAAAACAAATGATTGATTGGTTTCATCTGTAACTATTAATGACACATTATAAAGTCCAAAATTGGCATAGTTGTGCTCGGCAACCTTCGTTTGAATAAGACTAGTATCGTCACCAAAATCCCAACGATAAGAAAAATCACCTACACCTCCGGTTAATTCAGGGGTAAATGTGACATTTTTTCCAAATGTCGATACGTTAATTTGTCCGGTAATAGCTTCACCAACCACAACAGTGTTATTAACTGTTTTTTCACCTGATGTCGTTTGATACGTCACACTCACCGTATAACTGCCACTTTGGCTATAAGTGTGAACAACCGAAGTCCCCATTAATAAAGTATTATCCCCCATTTGCCAGGTGAATACGCTATTAACAAGAGCTTTTTCATCATCAACGCTAAAAGACACTCTTAAGCCAATGTGCTCGGCAACGATACTAGCTATATCTGTGTTTTTCAAAAATACGCTTGCAGAAGTGCTATTTGAAGACTGATCAGTTACCTCTACTGTTAAGCCCAATGAAGGTAAATTAAGACCTGACTCTAATTGGTAGGGCGCTGAATAATCGAGTTTATCATCAAATAAACTCTGCGCAATTAAATGACTATCACCATTGAGTGCACTTTGATCAAAACGACTAAAAGCTGCATCTCGAATTTGCCTATTTGTATTACTCATTCGATTGCCTTGCATGATTGCATTTTGATCAGCATCTACAACGCCAATAAAAACGTCTCCTGGATGATCTGTCACATCATTATTAGTAAAACCATCATTTCGATACCAAAGTAAAACACCGGGATCGTAATTAAGACTAGATAAAAATGTATCCGTTTCGGTATGACTCCTTAATTGCACATAATAATTATGAGCATCACCTTCAACTGACCAAGCCTGAGTACGCGTAAAGCCATTAAGACTCACGTTATTGTTAACGGTTTCACCATCAAGGTCGATAATGTGATTGTTGTTATTGGTGATACGAATATTGTCGGCAACAAAACCATACTCTACTGCTGCGGGATCTGTTGTATAAGCAATTTTTATAGTAACCAATTCATTTGCAAATGCAGACAAGTCAAAACTTAAATCAACCCAACCTAAATTACCTTCGGCGCCGCTAAGTAAACTTGATTTATTACTAAGATAATGAATAACGGTATCACCAGGACTATTATGTCGTGGATTGTTAATCTGAGTATGATTACCGGCAATGGCGATATCGTTAACCAAAATTTGCACATAGTCCCAATCGACTTCGATATTCCAATGGGCTTTCATCGATAGTGTTGAGTTACCTGCAGGTAAGTTTATATCAAATGATAAGTCATTATTTAAATGATGCCCTTCATTAGAGTAAAACTGATATTCACCTTCAAAAGGTGAAAAAGTAATGCCTTGTGTCGGTAAGTTAATTTTAACTTGATTCGTTTGACCTTCTTGATGATTCGTTGCTGAAACTAAGGCAATGGTTTCACTCATTAATTCATCAAAGGGAATTTCTTGTTGATTTACCCAGTTGCCACCATATTGATTTTGGAAATAATCTTTGGCTAATGGGCTAAAACCTGAAGGGTGAGCACCACCATCCACCCAACTACCCGACGCCATAATCGACCAGTTAGCTACAGGAGCACCAATACTAAAAAGTGTTCCATCGTATTCATCTCTAACACCGAGGTCATGACCAAACTCATGAGCAACAACACCCACTTGTGCATCTATGGGGTTTATAGTGTATGTATATAATTTAATGTCTGAATTAGTCACAGAAACAGGATTAAATGCAAAATCAGTTACGGCTGAACTATGTGACCATATAGCATCAACGCCCAATGAACCACCTCCAGCTTCTTCACCTATGCCAGCATGAAAAATCATCACATGATCAATAATCCCATTGTTATCAAGATCATAGTCACCTAAATTAACGCCTAACTCCGCAACCGCTTTATTTACAGCTTCTAAAACGAGTGCAGGAACATTTTTATCATCATCCTCTTCATCATTTCCTCCATAAAATGCAGCATTATTATCAGCCGATAACCAGCCCTGTACCGTGCCCGTCAAATTTAATGTGCCACCGGATTCATGTTGATAATATTGATAAACGGACTCAACCCCATTAGGTACAGTATTTGCGAATAATAAGTCGTTATAATGTGAGTTGTCATAATCAAAACCACTAGCGTCACTTTTAAAGTCAGTAAAATCTATCATCAAAGCAAGAACTTTGGCTTGTGTTATTACCGACACTTTTAGGTTCGATTTTGCTCTATTTAACTCGACACTCTTTGAATTATCGTCACTTTTCTTTTGATAACCTTTTTGTTGAGCAAACATATAGTTTTTACCATACTCCCCCAATAGCTTTTTATGACCAAAAGACTTATTACCTAGGTATTTTAGCAATGCTTGCTGTTTTTCTATTACTGTTGCTGTACTTGATAATTCGCCTCGTTTTTCTAACCAATATAAAATACGTTCTTTATTGATAACACCAAAATCAGCTAGAGATTTTGTTTTATTATCAACAGCAAAAACAGTTAAGGGTAATAAACAAGTCATAAATAATAAGCTAGTTATTAATAAAAAAATCAGTTTGATTTTCATGAGGATCCTTTATTTATTGCACTTTTTAAAAGCGGCACGTTTTTTTCGAATATATTCATTAATGGCAACTTCCACTTCCGCTTCATTCATCTCAGCGGTTATTTTGCCACTTTTTATTAACATCACCTTTAGTTTCGTAATGTCTTTTATTGGTGCTGAATAAGATTTTTTACACTGCGGCTTTTTATTTAGGTTTGTTGGCGCCTCATTAGCGGTGGATATATTCTGTGGCGTTACTCCCCTACTTGTGGTCCTTTCTTGACAACCAATGACAATAAAGCTTGATAATAGACTAAAGCTAATGATATTTAATTTCGCCAAGTTGCTCTCCGTAACAAAAAGGTTAATAAGTGGTATATAGATGATGACTTAATGCTAAAAATAATTTCAATTATACCCTTTATTATTTAAAGTGCGCAATTTCAAAACATCAATTACTTAACTTGCCTGTTGATAAACAGCGGGGGAGAATGTCATAGTAATATACTAGGGTTTGTTGATCTTTCGAGGTTAAATTTTATTCGAGACAAAAGCGTTTTAATCGCAATGAGTACTGTACAGTTTCGTCATGCTAAACAAGTATTAGTCAATAAAGAGTCAAACGCTTTTAGCCGAATTCTTCGACTAGCATTTGATGGAGATTTCTACAGCGTTATCATTTTTGGATGTTAAATAGCCATATAACAAAGACTTTGTCTTGCATAAGCCCCAATGAATAAGGGCAAAAGTAATATCAAAAGTTTAACAACCTCATATATTATCGGAGTTATAACAATGAAGCATGATAAAAACACAAATCTTTTAGAAATAACTCAAAGTAACTTTGGTCACCTCAAGTCAGGCCAACAGGCAAAACTTTATACCCTTACTAATACTCTAGGTACTACTATTCAGATATCTAATTATGGCGGTATCATTGTCTCTTTATCAACGGCTGATAATACTCATAATTTCGCTGATATTGTCTTAGGTTACGATAACGTTACAGGCTATGAAAACGACCCATATTATTTAGGTGCCATTATAGGGCGATATGCTGGTCGAATTGATCAAGGTTTGTTAACCATTGAGAACAACACTTATCAACTTAAATTAAATGCCCCCGACAGCCAATTACATAGCGGTATAAATGCGCTAAACAAACAGTTATGGCAAGCAACAACTCAACAGAATGAGCAAAGTGTTTGCTTAATACTGGAACATACTTGCCCTGATGGCAACAACGGCTTTCCAGGAGACGTTGCGTTTTGTGTCAAATACACTTTGCACAATAATAATACAATCGATATAGAATATTTTGCCAAAACCAACAAAACGACGATTATAAACCTGACTCAACATAGTTATTTTAATTTATCTGGTCATGATCACGGCAGTATTCTTAATCATCAAATAAAGATAAACGCTGATTATTTTTTACCTATGGATCAAAGGGCTTATCCCACAGGCGAAATTAAAGCCGTACAAAATACGGTCCATGATTTTACACAACTAAGAAAGATTGGAGACTCGATAGATAGTGATGAACAACAAGTAATGATTGCTAAAGGCTACGATAATTATTGGTTATTAAATGAAACAGCGATTAAAGAGAAAGAACCAACAGCACAACTTTTCGACAAAACCTCTGGCCGCCGTATGACTATTTATTCAGATCAGCCATGCATTATTCTATATACAGCTAACTACATTGATGGCAGCCAAATAGGAAAAGATGGTACTTGTTATCAGGCCCGCGCAGGACTCTGTTTAGAAACATTGCGTGCGTATGATCATACATTTGAAAAGGAAGAAAAAGATAAATTTAAGCGAGTTTTACTAACGCCAGAAGAATCCTTTTATAGTAAAACATCACTTATTTTTGATACAATCAACGATTAAATATCAAGTAATGTTTTAATATTATTAGTAATTTCTTCGATATTATCTGCATTGTCAGGCGCAATAAAAATAGTATCATCACCAGCAAGAGTTCCTAAGATACCGGCAGACTCGCCCATACTATCAAGCATTCTTGAAATCAAAGGTGCACCGCCTATACCTGTTTTAACGATAATTTGCATACCATTGTGCTTCACACTAACAACAACAGAATGAATGGCTTGCTTTGTCTTAGGTACGGCTAATTCATCCGGTAAAATATAAACAACTTGGCTGGAAGTATTACGCATTTTAACAGCGCCAAGCTTTGACAATAGTCTCGATATTTTTGCTTGTGAGATATTATCAAAACCTTTACCTGCTAATCCTTCAGCTAGCTGACCTTGTGAACCATAACATTGCTCTTTTAATAGCTCTTTGAAAGCAATAATTAATGCTGATTCATTTTTCTTTTTATTGGATATCATACTTGGCTCAATTAGGTCAAAAATAGGAAGGTAACAAAGGTTTGTTTATATTCAATATCATGAGTATAAACAAAAACAAGGCAGACAGCAGCTATTAGTTTATATATCACATTGTCAATCAATGTACATATTTCTGGACAACTAAGATCTTTATGATAAAGAAGGCATTATTCCTAATGTTACGCCCTTCAAAATAGCTGTTACGATAATCATTATTATCGAATAACTCGACACTAAATTGTCTTACAAACATAATGAATGATAAGTAAAACTTTTAGTATAGAGAAGCCGAATTTGGCTTCCCTATATCCGCGTTTATTCAACGACAAGGCTCTCGATTGAATGATAGCTGGCTATCACAATTGAGAACACAGATTTTTAGTTCCAGATAAAATCTAAGTACTTACACCCATGTAAGCAACACAACAGATGAATTTTTAGATTTTTAAAAACCTGCATCTTGCATGATTATGATTTTATATCCATTACGAATATAAAAAGCCAGCCTTAAATAACAAGTGCCCGTTGTTCTGTTATGCCCATTGCTAAAATATAGGGGTCTTCTTTTTGTTGCGCAATAAACTGTGCTTTATTGGTTATATCTAACCATTGATGTTTAACTAAACATTGGCCAACAGCACCACCTAAGGTTGTCCCCGGTCCAAGAATAATTAACTTATCAGGAGAGAACTCTTTTATCGCCACTTCAATGGCTTTACTAAAGTCATAAGGCTCAGTAACCTGCGTAGATAATGTATATTCATATAAAGCTTTGCTATCAGTGCTATATGGTTGCCAAATTTTTCCTAAACCATCAATTAACGGAATTTTGGGTTGCGTGAATAATTCTGTCGATAATAGTTTTTTAGCATTGGTGGCAACATCGTTTAGTAATGGCGTATGAAAAGCAGCATGATTAAACAAGTTCATTGGGTACTTGTCTTGTACAACAGGTAATTTTTTCTCCAAAGCAGTTAAGCCAGCTTTATTACCACCAAAAACTAAGTAGCCGCCTAAATGAATAGAGATATAAACCTCGCAACCTTTTTCGGTATTTACTTCACCTAACCACGTTTTAATTTGTGTAACGAGTACATCATTTTCATGCCATTGTTCATTGGTAATGGGGTAAATAACCTGCCCACCTATGATGCCATTCGTCATCATAGAGCCCATAGTATTAATAACATCAATCGATGCTGTTGGAGATAAAGCCCCCGCAACAGCTAAAGCTATATACCATCCCATGGAATTACCAGTAACCGCGACAACTTCAAATTCATCTTTATCAATAGACAAGTAATCTGAGATTGCACAGCCATATATTAATGCCGAAGCGTTCTCTCCAGCAGTGTGCAAGCGCATGTTGTACTTATCCATGTTGTCTAGCTCATCAATACTCATTTGCTGTTTACTATTACGGTAATCATCGATAAGTTCAACGATTTCTGTTTTATCACCATGTAAACGTTTTAAGTAACCGAGTTCTTCTTTATTATAGGTGCCACGCCCAGGGCATATCACTACCGCTCGTTGTTTTTTCTTATCTAGATTATGGTTCATTTCAACATTTCCTTAGCTGCGGCTACTATTTCATTGGTAGAGGGTAAAACTTCATATGCAGCACTGCCTAAGGGAATAAAACAATCTTTTGCTGACATTCTATTTATGTTAATTGTCTGTTTTTCATCTGATAATTTTTCGTGTAATAAAGTCACTAATGCTTCACTAATCGAGCCCGTCTGACGACATTCATCAACAATTAATACATTTTCACATTGGCTTGCTTGAGCAATGATGCCAGCTTCATCTAATGGTGCTAACCAACGTAAATCAACCACTCGACAGGTTATGCCTTCTTTTGCCAATAACTTCTCAGCTTGACGAGATAGGAAATAACCGTTGCCATAAGTCAGAATACATAAATCAGAGCCATTACCATAAGTATTGACGCCCAAGTTAATTTCTTGACTTGCCTCTTTAGGTGGTAAGTAATTTGATGTCCATAAACCATCACCTTCTTCGTGTAAGTCTTTAGTCATATAAAGTGCAATAGGTTCAAGAAAAATCACAATTCGTTGCTGCTCTTGCGCCAATTTGATACTGGCACGCATCATTTCAACGGCATCCGCACCGTTGGATGGACACGCAATAATAAGTCCAGGAATATCTCTAAACACCGCAAATGAATTATCATTATGAAAATGCCCACCAAAACCTTTCTGATAAGCAAGGCCAGCAATGCGAATAACCATAGGGTTGGTATATTGGCCATTAGAGAAAAATGAAAGAGTTGCTGCCTCACCTCTTATTTGGTCTTCCGCATTATGAACATAAGCCAGAAACTGGATTTCAGGAATGGGTAAAAAACCGTTATGTGCAAGACCAATAGCACCACCTAGGATAGATTGCTCATCAAGCAAGGTATTTAACACACGGTTTTTTCCAAAGCGCTCACACAATTTTGTGGTGACATTATAAACGCCGCCTTTACGTGCGATATCTTCTCCCAACATCACAATATTTTTTTGTTCGGCCATTGCGTCGAGTAATGTCCAATTAATCAATTTAGCGAGATGCTGCTTTTTAGCTAGGTTGTGCTTTTCATGAACAAACAATTTTTCCCGCTGTTCGGTAGATACCTCTTGAAGATAGTGATTCTCACGTATATTAGGATTAATACTCGACATGATATCGACACTACTATCAAGTTTATCCTTTTTCGCAGCTTGTTCAGAGACAATAGCGACGCGTTGTTCGATACTATTGTATATTTCAATAATTTCTTCAGCGTTAAGAAGTTTATTGTCTAATAGTATTCGGGCAGTATGTAACAATGGATCTTGTTGTTCTGTTGCATTAATTTCGGTTGCGCTTCGATAAACAAATTCAGCATCAGAGCCCGCATGCCCCAATAATCTTACCGTTCTCATATGTAAAAATACCGGTTTACGCGTTTCTCTCGCAATTTTTTCAGCTTTTTTTGCACATTGATAAGTATCAAGAATATTTAAGCCATCACAATATAAATAGGTAATTCCCGCTCTATTTTTAAAGTTTGCAGCAACCCAACCTTCTGGAGTAGAAGTTGAAATACCAATACCATTGTCTTCACAAATAAATATGATTGGCATCGGAATGGATTGATATGACGCCCAACAAACGCTATTAATTGCACCTTGAGTTGTTGAGTGATTAGACGAAGCATCCCCAAAATTACAAATAACGATACTGTCATTTTTTAACTCGCCAACATGTTCTAAACGCTCAGCTAAAGGAATGCTAAATGCTGTTCCCATCGCTTTAGGTAGATGAGAAGCAATAGTGCTTGTTTGCGGAGGAATATTAAGCGCTTTGCTGCCTAAAACTTTATGCCGACCGCCAGAAATAGGATCATCTTTGGAAGCAGAAAATGACAATAACATATCATAAAGTGGCGTTTGTCCTGGTACTTGTTTGCTACGCTGTATAACAAACGCACCACTACGGTAATGTAAAAAGGCCATATCATCAGCGCGAAATGCTTTAGCGTATGCGGCATTACCTTCGTGACCAGAACTACCAATAGTGTAAAAACTTTGTCCTTTCTTTTGCATCACCCTTGATTGTAAATCAAGGTGTCTACTCATCACTTGAGTTTCAAATAAATCAATAATTTCATTATCAGTTAGCTCAACATCACTGGGAATTAAGTCGATTACCGAGTGTGGTAACTTTCCCGTTCGAACAAAGTTTATAAAATTTTCTTTTACCAATTGATTGCGATCTGACATGAATTCTCCACGACAGCATTTTCAAACCTAGAGCCGACAAAAACATTTGGGCTGTTGAACATTTATATTCAACAGTTCCTATGTTTTGGATAAGGAAATTTACCCTAGATGAAATACTTAATAGCTAAAGTTGAAGAGCATATCGTGCTTGGTATGCTCTTCTTTATTTATTGTTTTTAGAAAAAGGCTTGAATACCTGTTTGGGCTCGACCAAGGATCAAGGCATGCACATCATGAGTTCCTTCATAGGTATTAACAGCTTCAAGATTCATCATATGACGGATAATATGGAACTCATCACTAATACCATTACCACCATGCATATCTCGAGCAGTACGGGCAATTTCTAATGCTTTGCCACACGAGTTACGTTTTATTAGTGAAATAGCTTCTGGTGCTAATGTGCCAGCATCCATTAAACGCCCTACTTGCAAACAAGCAAATAATCCCGTGGTAATATCCGTTTGCATATCAGCAAGTTTTTTCTGGATCAGCTGTGTAGCAGCAAGAGGACGACCAAATTGTTCACGGTCTAACGTGTATTGACGAGAACCATGCCAGCAAAATTCAGCAGCACCTAATGCTCCCCATGCAATTCCATAACGCGCCTTGTTCAAACAACCAAAAGGACCTGATAAACCTTTCACATTGGGTAACATGCCATCACTAGGAACAAAAACATTATCCATAACAATTTCGCCGGTGATCGACGCACGAAGGGAGAATTTACCTTCAATTTTAGGTGCACTTAAGCCTTCCATACCTTTTTCTAAGATAAAGCCACGGATAACTCCCTCAAGTTTTGCCCAAACCACAAAAACATCAGCGATTGGTGAATTGGTGATCCACATTTTGTTACCCGTTAAACGGTAACCACCATCAACAACGGTAGCTCGCGTCGATAAACTTGCCGGATCTGAGCCAGAATTAGGCTCTGTTAAACCAAAACAACCAATATACTCACCAGTAGCAAGTTTAGGTAAATATTTCATCCGTTGCTCTTCACTACCATAAGCGTATATTGGATGCATCACTAATGATGACTGCACACTCATCGCACTACGATAGCCACTATCAACACGTTCAACTTCTCTAGCAATAAGCCCATAGGTTACATAGTTTACGTTTGCACAACCGTATTTTTCCGGCAAAGTTGCTCCCAATAAACCTAAAGCACCTAACTCTCGCATAATTTCAGGGTCAAAAACTTCATTACGATTGGCCTCCAAAACACGTGGTAGTAGTTTTTCTTGGCAATACTGATGAGCGCTATCACGGATCATGCGCTCCTCTTCACTCAATAATGACTCAAGTAATAGTGGATCTTGCCAATTAAATGAAGGTTGATTAGCTGAAGTCGAATTAGACATGAAGGCACCTGAATAGTTAACTAAAAATAAAAGTGCTTTGATAGTATGTAATAACGAGCCAAAGTTAAAACATTCTTTTCCTTTACCTGACATAGATAAAACCTATGGCTATTTAAGTTGTGTATATCTGTTGCCAATTAAGAGGCATTTTTAGAACGGATAACGATATTGAGTCTAAAAAAATATGAGGATTTTAGTTTGCTTACAATTTTTAAACATATTAAGCAAATCATAATGCTGACAAAAAGCCCCTATACTTGCTAAAATAATGAAAAATAACTTTAATAAATCTCGTCATGACAATAATAATTAATAATAAAGCAAATATGACATTTCAATCTTCATGTAGAGTGAGTCTTCATGATTAAAATAAAACTTTTACTTTTAATCTGTTGCCTAATTTCCACACCCATATTTTCGGCAGAAAAAGAACTCGAGAAAGAAGCCACATTATTTGACCAAACGTTTAATTGGCAAGTTATGGCTGGATTTTCAGCTATTTATAATCCATTCATTTTAACTGATGTTAAACAAGAAGAGCCGCGAGATTTTTTGGCTTTTTCATTATTAGTCGATTTTTATTACAAAGGTTTTTTTCTGCAAAGTAATGATCGCCGTGTTGAAGGGCTTTTTCAAGGTGGTGAACTTGGCTATCAATTGCTTGATAAAAATGACTGGGCGTTAGATATCATTGCCAAACCCTATTTACCCGGATTCATGCCTGACGATATAATAAAATCCAAAAATAAAAATATTCCCTCGATTGAAGGATTAAAAGATAGAAATATAGGCTTTGGTATTGGTTTGCGCTATTCCAAATATTATGATGATGCCATTTTTTCTTTTGATCTTGCTACGTTAAGACCAAGTACTGGCAGAGGATTGCTAGCCGATCTTTATTATAGCCACCTTATTCTTTATAGAAATTGGGATATTTATTTAGGTGCTGGGCTTACCTTGTACTCAGATAGCATTATCGACTATTACGTAGGTATAGATCATGACGAAGTAACGCCTACCCGCGCACGGTATAAAGCCCGGAGTGGTTTTCGCAGCCAATTGGAAATATTTGCCCGCCATCCTATTTCTAAAAGTTGGACGTTTAATGCAGGTATAACACAAAGTTATTATTCTAACGCCATCAGCAATAGCCCTATTGTTAACAAACATAACTTCACTCAAATAATGTTGGGAGCTGTTTATGTTTTTTAAGTTGAGCAAAGGATTTGCTTTACTCTGCGTTTTAACCTTTGGGAACCTAGTTTCCTTTATGGTTAATTCCGAAGAATTACCGATAGCTACATCACAAAATTTAATTGCTCAACCCGCGTTATGCGTAGCTTTACATCAAGGAAGAAAATGCTTTACCAAAGTCACACTTACATGGAATGTAGAGGCTATTGGTGATTTTTGTATATACCAAAAAAATCCAAGAAGAAAAGTTAAGTGTTGGCAACAAAGTAATGGCAACAGCACATTATTGGAATTTGAATCAAGTGAAAAATTAACCTTTCAATTGGTCAACAAGAAGAATGATCTCATTGTAGAAACCGCTATTGATGTTAGTTGGGTTCACAAAGCTACACCACGTAAGCGTCGTTGGCGTTTATTTTAGGAGAAAGACATGACCACATCAAAAAAAATATTACTTGTTGAAGACGATATTACCTTGGCAGATTGGGTCGCTGAATATCTGTCCGAACAAGGTTTTAATGTAAAGCATGTTGACCGCGGTGATTTAGTCATTGCGGCGTTGACAGAGTTTCAGCCCGAAATTGTCTTGCTTGACGTTATGCTGCCCGGTCTAAATGGCATTGAAGTTTGTCGATTAATTCGCCAAGACTCACTTATTCCCATCATAATGTTAACCGCTCGTGCTGATGAATTTGATGAAGTGATTGGCCTAGAGGCAGGTGCAAATGATTATGTCATAAAGCCAGTACGCCCTAGGGCCTTACTGGCGCGTATTACTAGCGCCCTAAAAACAAGCCAACCCAACCAAAAAGCTAACAAGGAAATTATACATGGTGAATTATGCATTAACGAAGAAGCAAAACGAGTAACCTATCAAGGTAGTGAAATTGAACTTTCAACCAGCCTATTTTCTTTTCTATTATTTCTAGCAACAAACGCTGGCACTGTTGTTGATAGAGATACGGTATTTAAAGCATTAAAAAATCGAGAATATGACGGGCTCGACCGTCGTTTTGATGTGATGCTGTCCACTTTAAGAAAAATATTTAATGATGATCCACAAAAGCCACAAAAATTTAAAACCGTTTGGGGTAAAGGTTATTTATTTGTAGCTGATGCCTGGACCAACAAATAGTCATGAGACGCTTGTATATTAGTATTGTTTTTGCAGTCTTAGGGTCACTCTTCTTAATCAGTTGGGGCTTAGACAAATTAGTTGCAGACCACGTTGATACTGAAGAAAATAGTGAGTTAGCCATCTATAAAGACTTAATTGAAGGTTTTAGTCAGCAACTCAATAATAGTCCTTTTTCTGAATTGGCTAAAACAGTTGAACACCTATCGCAACAGTATAAAACATCCTTATCTTTAGAAAAAATTGAGAGTGTTGCTTTACCCAGATCATTGCACAGTGAATTGGCTCAAAATGGGGGGTTATTGCTGGCGTCAGAGTCTGAGTCATACATTTTAAAACAGCTTGCACAACATCCCAGTGTGCTAATTCAACTACAAGTACCCAGCGAACCAGCGCAGAACCGACAATTTGACGTTATTTTAACAACAATATTATATTTGGGTGTCTGTTGTATCATCATTTTATGGTTATTACCGCTGACCCGTCGCTTATATTTATTAACCACTGCGGCAGCAAAAATTGGTGAAGGGGATTTGGAAGTAAGAGTACCGAGTAGTAAGTTTTCTTACATTCGAAAATTTGAAAATAACTTTAATCGAATGGCAATACAAATTGAGAAACTCGTTGCCGATAACAAGATACTTGCTCGCAGTTTATCCCATGATATTCGCACCCCGATGTCATGTTTACGTTTTGGTGTTGAAGCCGCTTTGGACACTAACGATATTAATAAAAAAAATACCTACATTAACCGTATGGAAGCCGAGCTAACCCGGATGGAAGACATGACCACCGCTTTTCTCGAATATGCAGGGATGGAGCGTAAAGGTTTTAATCTAAACTTAGAAACCGTTTGCCTAAATACATTTATACAAACAATAACAGATGATTTTCAATCATTGGCCAATCAATACAATCTGCAATTATCTTGTCAATTGTTAGATAATGATAAGGATTACAGGTTAGATGCTCATTGGTGCTACCAAGCGATTCAAAACCTTGTCAGTAACGCATTACAGTACGCCAAATCTCATGTGATTTTGTCTTTGTCTATTACGCCAAAAAGCATGACAATTGCGGTTGAGGATGATGGCACGGGTATTCCAATAGATAAGCTCGATGTCATTTTTAATCCATTTATTAAACTTGATGCCAACCGTTCAAGAGAGCAAGGTCACTTTGGTCTTGGCCTCGCTATTTCGGCCAAAGTAATGGATTGGCATAATGGTCAAATTACAGCCCATAACTCAACAACAGCTACTGGCGCCTGCTTTACGTTAACATTTCCTATTAAATAACTGTAACCATCAAAGTTAGCGTCGATAAAATCCCTTCATTAATGCATATTGTGCAAAGTAATAACTCACCATGATAAATAAGGTTGCATAAGGGATAGCGGTATAGAACTTATCAATACCGAGTAGAGAGTCGGAAATTACAAAACTCAAACCACCAGCTATTAACCATCGATTGCTGTTACAAGAAACTAAAGTTGCAACAGCCATACAGAGTAAAACACTCATATAAACTAAAACTGGCACAAAAAGTTCCCCTAAACCTGCCGATATTAACAAAAATACAGCAATACCATAGAAAACATAAAGCATTACGATAGCCATTCTTTTTTTGTTGATGGGCATTAAACTTTTGATATAACAAAGGTGGGCGACTAAAAATGCTCCCAAACCAAATACAAACCAATTTATACGATCATAATCTAAGAAAAAGTCTCCAAATGCGGAAAATATTAACCCAGTTAAAAAGAACTTGGATGACTTCGTACCATTGTTTTTAAATGCAATGATAATCAAAAACAAGAGTGGTAATACTTTCACTAACCAACTTAATGGATAAGGTTTATAGAAAGTCGACAGGACAAATATAGCTGCAAGCAACGCAAACAAATACCCCGAATACCGTTCAACAACATCATACATAGTGTAATTATTCCCTATTCTCAGATTGGAGAATAAATTATCATTTAATAAAAGCAATTGGTATCAAAAAATTCAGTGCTAATTGGTTTGTTTTTAAGTGAAGATACACTACTCTATGACTCTTTGTTAACCATCCCCTAACGGATATTTTTTGGCAACTTTAGTTATTCTAGCTGCAGGACAAGGATCTAGATTTGGTGGTCCAAAACAATTCACCCGTTTTGGTCCTCTTAATAAAACCTTGATGGAATATAATATTTGCCATGCTATTGATGCTGGATTTAATAAGATAATATTTATTACCCAAGAAATATTTATAAAGCAAATTGCAGATGACATTATTGCTTTCCTACCTCAAAATATAACAACGGCAATTGTCACTCAAAAACTTAGCGATCTACCAAAACAGTGCATTATCCCTACACTAAGAAAGAAACCTTTGGGAACCGCACAGGCCATTTGGTGCGCTCGATTCGAAATAGTTGGAAACTTCGCAGTCATTAATGCCGATGACTATTATGGAAAGTCTGCTTTTACGCAACTGTTTTCTAATGGCAAAACCCTTATAAATCATCATCTAATGATTGCTTATCTACTAGAGAAAACGTTATCTGAAAATGGCAGCGTAAATCGTGGCCTTTGCACCTTGTCAAACAATAATTTATTGAGGAGCATCGTTGAATACCATGGAATTGTAAAAGTTGGCAATACAATAAAAAGTAGACACAACGAGCAGACCAATGAAGAATTATCGGGTAATAGCTTAACATCAATGAACTGTTGGTTATTTAATACTGATATCTTCGCCGTTATTGAACAACAACTTATCGATACATTTAATGATAATTCATGTCTAGAGAATGAATGCTATTTACCCAATATTATTATGCAACAAATTACGCAACATACTAAAAAGATAAAGGTATTAACTTCCCACGACGACTGGTTTGGCTTAACATATGTAGCCGACTCAAAAATAGTATCAGATAATATTATTAGATTGACCAAGAAGGGACTATTTTCTTCACTAGGCCCTTTTGACCATTCGTGTATGAATTTTGTTCAATTAAGTAGACTCTGATCGCGACACGAGGAAAGTAGCATAGTTGATCTATGTAGTAGACGAGTAACAAAGAGAAGGATTTACTGAATTGAACCCTTCGGGCAACAATTAATGAACATTTCTACGGCGTTATCATCTATTTATATGGAATAAGATTCATTAGTTTGCTGCAAAAACAAACGCGAAAGGTTAACACGCCCTACCAGTTTCTTAACAATATAGTGAATAATGGCAAAACAGATGAGTAAAGTTTTAAATCAAGAAATTTTTAATCAGGTTCTTCCCTATTTTGGTTGTTCATTAAATAATTGTTCCGTCTCACCTTTAGGTAATGGTTTAATCAATCAAACTTATTTAGTCAAAGGTAACAATAGCGTTTTTGTTTTACAGTGTATTAACAAAATCGTTTTTAAACACCCAGAGCAAATCATTGAAAATGCAGAATTAATCAATGCTCATTTATTATCAAAAAAGAATCAAGACCATTACCCATTAGAAAGTATTTCTCAGTTACCAAGTATTAATAAAAGTCCAATGGTCATTATCAATGGTGATTATTGGCGTGCAATTGACTATATTCCCAATTGTTACACTGTTGAATCAGTGACAACACCAATTCAGGCACAACAAGTCGCCACAGCTTTTGCACAATTTACGGCCGCGCTCAGTGATTTTTCTGCTATCACTCTTGCTGAAATAATCCCTGATTTTCATAATATTGAGGTTCGTATAAATCAGTTGAAATCGGCTATCAATGATAATAGAGCAAAACGCCTACACTTATGCCGAGATAGTGTCGATTTTTGTTTATCACAACAAGAATTTATTACAGAGGTAACTAACATCACTTTACAGCTACCCATACGTGTCACTCATAATGATACAAAAATCAATAATTTATTATTTAGTAGCGCTACACAAAAACCCATTGCGGTAATCGACTTAGATACCTGCATGCCTGGATATTTAATGCATGATTTTGGTGATATGGTCAGAACCTGTTGCTCAAACTTGCCTGAAGATGCTACAAATATTGAAGACATGTCCGTACGTATGGATATATTTTCAGCCTTGTTAAAAGCTTATATCGCTAGCTTTGGCGATAAGATATCACATATTGAGCAGCAGAGTTTACTCATTGGCGCGCAACTATTACCTTTGATGATCGGTGTACGCTTCCTAACAGATTATCTTAACGGTGATAATTATTTTCATGTAGATCACAGTGAACATAACTTAGACCGTGCAAAAAACCAGTTACATTTGTATAAATTACTGAGTGAAAGTAAAGAAATGATGGCAAAGATTGTCACCCCACCTGAGCGAGTTACAGAAATAGCAAGTTAGCTGTTGTTAGAAAACAGCTAACTTTATTTACAACTCAATATACTTGATACATCAGATCTAAGAATAAGAAACACGTGTTGGTATGGTCAGTATTTTTTTACCTTTGTATTTCAGCCATGCATAAATAGCGAAGAAAATAAGAAATACTAAAATAATGCTGACAATTGCCGTAACAGGATCTTGTGAGAAATTACCAAGTTGATAACACAATGTTGCCGCTAAGTAGGCTAAGGTAAAGCTCCACAACGCGGCAAAAGCAGCCCATCGTGAACCAACTTCATTTTTAATGGCCCCCATAGCAGCAATACATGGCGTATATAATAAAATAAACAATAAATAGCTAAATGCACCAAGTTGACCGTCAAAAGATGATTGCATCACCTGATACGTAGTAATAGCAACTTCTTGCTCTTGAGAGGCAATTGTTAAATCACTAATATCACCAACTTTTATTCTTAATGGGTCATCAGGTGATAATTCAAATAAATTCCCTTTAATACTATCAATAGCTTCAAACCAACTCTGACTTAAGGAGGGCTCTGATGCATCATCATCACTACTTGGAGAATAAAGACTATTAAATGTTGCCACGAGTACTTCTTTGGCAAAAATACCGGTAATAATCCCGACTCCTGCTTGCCAGTTATCTTCTTTTATTCCCATTGGCGCTAGTACCGGAGTTACTAGTTTGGCACTTTGACTCAACAGTGAATTTTCACTATCTTGATTACCAAATGTACCATCAATACCAATAGAATTTACAAAGTTAATTAAACAAACAACAATGACAATTGTTCTTCCGGCGCCAGTCACAAAACCTTTGGTACGTCGCCATACACGAGCACTGATATAGGATAACCGAGGCGCTTCATATAACGGCAACTCCATAATATTTAAAGAACTATTACCAGGTAACGTTGTTTTTTTCAGTAAAAAACCTGTAAAAATAGCGGCAACTATGCCAATGATATAAAGCATAAAGACAAGGTTTTGGCCATTTTCAGGAAAAAATGCAGCGGCGAATAAAGCGTAAACAGGTAATCGCGCACCACATGACATAAATGGTGCCATCATCACCGTGGTAATTCGTTCTCGTTCACTATCTAATACACGCGTTGACATTACCGCAGGCACAGTACAACCAAATCCAACAATAAGTGGTACAAATGCTTTACCTGGCAAACCAATTTTTTGCATAACACTGTCTACAACAAAGGCTGCCCGAGCAAGATACCCTGAACTCTCGAGTAAAGATAAACCAATAAATAAACAAGCAATGATCGGTATAAAAGTCGCAACTGTTTGCACACCACTACCAATACCTTCAAAAATAGTAATTATCCATAAAGGCAAACTCAGCATTTCTAAATAATACATCGGATAAGAAACAAATAATGTTCCACCCAAAATATCAAAGAAATCAATGAAAGCACCACCAACATTAATAGCGAACATAAAGAGCAAATACATCATGCCTAAAAAGATAGGAATACCCAATAAAGGGTGTAAAACAATGCTATCAACTTTATCACTAAGCCCAATTTTTGTGGCCTTAGCTAAAGTGGTTTCTTTAACAACTTGATTAATCCATTGATGCCTTTTATGTAATATCTCAATACTTTCTTTATTTTCCGTACATGCACAGTTTCCATTTTCCGCTGTACTTTCAACTTGAGTATTATTGACATATTTACGCGTATAAGTGTTTTCTATTTGAAGTAGTGCTTTTTCAACTTTAGCCACCGACTCTTTGTTTTGAGCACAAATATCAATAACTTGACAACCTAACTCTTGGCTAAGTGCGTCACAATCTATTGAAATGGCTTCTTTTCGATCCGTTTTATTGAGTAAAACAATCATAGGAATACCCAGTTCAAGTAATTGACTGGTCAAGTATAATTGTCGTTTTAGTTGCGTAGCATCAACAACGTTAATGAGAGCATTAATGTTTTCATTTAATAAATATTGATGAGAAATCTTAACATCTTGACTTTGTTCAGTCCGCTGAACTAATGAGCTTAATCCAGGTAAATCGGATAAAACAATTTGTTCTTGAGCTAAGGCTATTTCTTGCTTTTTTGCAGAAACAGTAACACCAGTCCAGTTACCAACCTTTTGTGACTCTCCTGACAATAAGTTAAATAATGTACTTTTACCTGAGTTTGCAAAGCCAACTAGAGCGTAATGTTGAAGTGATTTCATTGAATAAAATCTATTTTTATCTGCTTAGCCACTTGTTGCCCTAATGTAATTTTAAGATTATCTAAACGGAATGCCATTGGACCATTCCAAGGTGCTATATGGGCAAGTGATATTTCTGATTTAGGAACAAAACCTTGTTCAAGTAGATGTGCAGCTAAGACTTCATCTCTTGGTAATTCAATAATCGTTGCTTTTTGATTTCTTTTTAAGTCTACAAGCGTCATATTAACCCACATCTAATCATTAATGATAATTACTTCCATTTGCATTTTACTATTTAATTGCTAAAAGTACAGTTAAAAGACATTTAATAACATTAAAAATTGATATAAATCAAAATAGAAAACTGGCGGTTTTCGCTTGCATAAAACACAATTTTTCTTCATAAAGACACTGCCTTTATTTAAAAACAAAGTAATCAATTACTTAAATTTTTTTAAAAGAAATACCTCTATTATCAATACCATTGCCCAGTCAAAAAACGTTAAATTACAGGGCATTGTTTTATCTTATTAAAAACTGTCATCAAGTCTCGCATCAAACTAGCACTTTCATTGATAACGGGTATATAATTGTGCAACTTCATCATGGTGTTAACATAATATATTAATGACCAATAAAAAACCCATAGTTTCATCAATATACCCGATGCCAAAAGGCTTAATTTTAGATAATTTTTTTCCTTATCGGCTGACTCAACTTCAAGCAACTATTAGTGATTGTATTGCTGATATTTACACAGGAAAGTTTGATTTAACACGTCATGAATGGCGAGTTTTGGCTATTCTTGGTAGCAGTGTAGAAATGTCAGCTAAACAGATAGGCTTGTTGAGTAATTTGGAAAAAATGCAAACGAGTCGAGCGATATCAAAAATGCTTAACGAAAAGCTCGTTATGAAAACTACAAACCTTAATGATAAACGCTCGGCCTTGTTGAAACTAACACCACGTGGATTATCGGTATACCAGCAACTTGTACCTAAGGTCATAACAAGAGAACAAGAGCTACTTTCAGTACTTACTCAAGAAGAGCAACACCAGCTCTTCAATACAATGAAGAAACTGTCGTTACAATCTCAATCAATTCTCAAAAAGGAAAATAACAATTAACTTCATCACTTATCAAATGAAGAGTCTGGTATTCCTTTAAAACAGCTCAATATATAAGGAAAATCATCGGTTATATAATAGCCATAAACACCATCAAGGGTCATACCATTACACTCATCCAAATCACCACTCCCCTGTTGATACTGATAATCATCTCGATAAGTACCATCATAATTTCCACCTGGATTACCCGAGCTGCTTGGACGACTACCACTTATTAATTGAAAGCTTGAAGTTGCTTTTCGTATATCACCGTTATCCTCAAAATAGGGACCAAATATAGGATAACCATCAGCAGCAAAGCCTACAACTGGGGAGATAGAAGTTGAACTGTCATGTTCATATAACGCATGAGGCCGGCCGTGATAATGATAACTACCGTCAGGCTGTGAATGTGCATTATGTGTATCGACTCTAAAACCGTTGGCAATAAACATCGGGTCATAACGCCAAGGTTGATTAATGTCATTGCAGCCGACTTTGCCATCACCAACATCAAAACAGGCTGCAGCAAGCAAGTCCACCTTAACGCCATTAAGTAATATCGCGTTATCAACCAGTAAACTAATCGATGTTATTTGTGCCGCATGACTTGGAGTCGCCGTCACTTCAAGAGTAACGGTCTGTGAACTCACATTATTAGGGAACGATTGCTCGCCATCGTTAAAGTCATGATTAGGAATGTTGTTAGTTTGAAAAATACACTTATTATTATTAAGCGTGATTGTTAAGTCACCGTTGAAAACTTGGCTGTTATTAATATCAAGTACAGACGATTGATAACTTTCTACATAATCAGCGCAATTCGCATTACGGTTAATGAGAGTGGCATTGGTTATATCAATAGGTGATTGACTTTGCTCATTTCTGATAATGCTTGCTTGTGCCGATAACTCATCAATAACTAGTGATAAATCCGTATTTCCTAATAGTAAGTCATCTGTTTCACTAAGAGAGTCACTGATCTGGTATAGCTCTTGTGAACCATCACTAAATTCAAGTAATTTATAACTCTGATCTCTTACCGTCCACCCCGTCACATCATCACTTTCAAATTCAGAATAATTGTATTGCCGGTGTCCAACACCACCTTGCTTCAATAAATCTAAAAAACTATAACTATCGTTTAGTTGTGTTGAAAGCCCGCCAACAAAATGACTAAAGGTCGCATAAAAATCACTACTATTTATCAAAGCACTTTCACGCACATTTTGACGTTCCACACCTTGGCCGGAAACAACCATAGGTACTCTAATACCACCTTCATACAGAGAACCTTTACTGTGTATTTGACTATATACATTCGCGTCTATTACCCCCCCAGGAGTTCCATTATCACCTAGATAAACAATTAAGGTATTGTCTCGTTCTTCTGGTGATAATGAAGCCAATAAACGTCCTATTTCACTATCCATGGCTTCAATTGCTGCCAAGTAATATTCACGTTTTTTGGCTGCAATATCAGCGGCAGTTCCAGTTAAATGACTACGGTTATGTAAATTTAAGGGTGGTAAGTGAAAAGGTGAATGTGGAGCAACATAAGCTAACCACAGAAACCAAGGTTGTTGTTGTTGATTTTTCAGTGCAAGCCAATCTATCGCCAAATCGGTTATTTTAGTGGTGTGATATTCTGTATTAATGGTGTTTTTTCCATCTTGTGTTAATTCCCAACTGTAATAATCATCCAATGTTCCCTTAATTGTTCCCGCATAATAATCCACTCCACTATCGGTAGGATGAGATAATTCAGGGTTACCACCACCTAAATGCCATTTACCTATCACCGCTGTTTTATAATCGCTACTTTCTGGTAAAGACTTTATATACCTTTGCAAGGTTTGCGTACTACTATCCATTACAGCTGGCACATAGCTAATACCACTGTTAATACCATGTTTGCCAGTGATCAAGGTGCCTCGAGTGGTAGTACAAGCAGGGGTTGCCCACACGTTGTCAAAAACAATTCCTTGTGTCGCTAGGGCATTAATTGTCGGTGTTAACGGTAAGTCAGATGAATAGGAATATTGCGCTGACGCATCTAAACCTTGATCATCTGCAATGATGAATAAAATGTTAGGTTTTCCTGCAGCGTTATTGGTAGTGTTATTAACGACAATGGCTGTTTGTTCGCTGGTAATCGTTTCAGAAAAATTATTGCCATCGATATAACTCACCTGAGCTGAAATTGTATAACCAATATCAGCTGTAGTAACAGTATAGTTTGAGCTAAGCGCGCCAACAATAATGTCAGAGGTGTCGTTAACTGTTTTATGCCATTGATAGTTAAACTCACCTAAACCATCAATGTCAGCTAAGGTATTTGTTAAGGTGAGTATTTCATCAACTTTTGCTACTCCAGTAATAGCTAAAGTCCCTGTTGGACTACTATTTTCTATTGTAGGTGTTGGCGTTATGGGTGTTGTCGAGTCGCTTGAACTACCAGAGCCACCACAAGCAGAAAGAAATATAGTTATTAAGAAGAAAGTGATGTATTTACGCATGTTAAACCCCCAATATTAAAACGCTAAACAGCTTCAATTTATATGGTTAATGTTCAAACTAGAAAGACATTAAGTAAAGCATATTTTTAGAAAAGTTATCCCTCTTAACAATAACCTCTTGCATTACTCCCTACATGATTTTCTCTTATTACATCTATATGAGCGGCAATCGAAACAACTACTATTTAAGTCCGCTAAATATTAAATAATTATAGGGTTAACAAATGCCAAATAGAGTAACAAATAGCCCACTTATTTATAGCGTTAATAGGTACTTGGAGACAAGAGTAATTGAATAGTTAAAACTCAAAGCTGATAAATCCTCAAGTTCAAGCCACTTACTTGTCGCCAATATGAGTATTGGCTATTAGGACAATGTAGAAGTAATTCCCTGAACAATAACGGGCTATTGAGAATAAAATTTAACTACCTACACTGGTGTATGGAATGTAAAAGTTGGATACTCAGGTTATTTGAAGATGATCAATAGACCTGATCTCGACCATTATTCTTCGCTTGGTATAATGCATCATCAGCATAAGTCACTAATCGAGCTGGTGCGAGTTTAATTTTCGGAATCATAGTTCCTATACCTATACTGACCGATACTATTCCTTTATCAGACTTTAGATGCGGTAAAGCTAGGTTATTAATCTTTTTCAAAATAAGCTTAGCAATATGGGCTGCTCCTTCAGCATCATTGTAGGTGATCACCACAAACTCTTCTCCACCATATCGACTAAGGTTATCTGTCGGTCTATTTATTACGGATTGAATTTCCTTAGTTATGTTTTGCAAACACTCATCTCCTTGCTGGTGTCCGTAGTAATCGTTGTATTTTTTAAAGTAATCTACATCAATCATTAAAATAGATAAGGGCAAATTATTACGAGATTGTATTAACCAGTCACTTGCCAGTTGTTGATCAAAAAACCGGCGATTTCGAATCCCCGTGAGTGCATCGGTAATTGATGCTTGCTCTAAGGCAATATTGGCGTTTTGTAAATGTAAGGTACGTTCTTGTACTAACTTTTCGAGTTTATTGGAATACTCTTGACTTGATTCAAGCTCTTTTGTGCGCTCCTTAACCATAATATCTAGCATTATATTTTGATTGTTTAATGCTTTTTCTCTCCATTTAATCGCGATAATGAATACGACTCCCGCTATTGCGAGTAACAATCCTCTAAACCAATTCGTTTCCCAGTATGCTGCTGCGATAGATATTCTTAAATCAGAGCTTGTTTCTCCCCAAGTGCCATTTACATTCGATGCCTTAACCTTAAGAATATAATCGCCTTTTGACAAATTGGTGAAGGTAGCTCTTCTGTTACTAAAGTCTGTTTCGATCCAATTATCACTGAAGCCTTGTAATTGATAGCGATAAGATATTTTATCGGCTTGCCAATATCTTAAAGCTGAAAATTCGAAGGTGATAACTTCATCATCATGAGAGAAGTTTAATTTATCAGTTGAACTTATATGATGAGGAAACTTAGCTGAACCTCTAGTTACGATATCATTGTTATAAAGTAATAGATTTGTGAAGGTAACTCTTGGAATTTTTTTATCTTTTGTAATCTTGTTCGGATGAAACAGAGTAAAGCCATTTACACCACCAAAATACATTTCCCCCGTTTTGTTTTGGAAGAATGAACCTGTATTAAATTCATTATCTTGTATACCATCTTCTTTAGTATAGTTTTCAAATGTTACTTTTTGAGGGTTGAATTTACTTATTCCATTATTGGTGCTTAACCACAAATTACTTTGTTGATCCTCTAATGCTCCGTATACAACATTACTCGGTAATCCATCACTTGTAGTATAAGTATGAAAACTTCCTATATTCTCATCATATTTAAAAATACCACCATTAGTCAGAACCCAGATGTTACCGGTATTGTCTTCAAAAATTGAGCGTATAAATTTGTTGCTCAATTTTTTTTCCTTTATTGGACCCTTATTAAAGTTGATAAAAGTCTGCCTCTCAACGTCGAATCGATTTAAACCTTGACCATAAGAGCCTGTCCATAATCGCCCTTTGGAATCATAAAATAAACAGCGAATAAAGCTTGTACTGATGCTATTTGGATTATTGGTATCTGGCATAAAACGGGTAAACTCACCACTGATCGGGTCTAACTTATTCAAGCCTCCACCCGCAGTTCCAATCCATAAGTTACCTTCTTTATCTTTAGCTAAGCCCCGAGTTCTATTATTACTCAGGCTATTTTCATCATCTGCTTGGTGTTTATATTGGCTAACAATCCCCGTATTTTTGTTAAATTTTAGCAAACCGTCTGAGTTTGTACTTATCCACAGTTCCGCTTCTGAAGCCTCAATAATATAATTAATTTTGTATGACCCCAAACTAGCGCTTAATTCAGAGTCCGTGAAGTTAGAAAATTTTCCAGTGGCTTTATTTAATTTATTAAGTCCTCCACCAGAAGTACCTACCCAGACGTTTTTACCATCCTCATAGAGCGCATAGACCATATTTGCATTTAAACTTTCAGGATTATTTGGATTCGGCTTATAGTGTTTAAATACACTGGTATTCGGCCTAAAAATGTTAACGCCACCACCTAATGTTCCTGCCCATAATGAGCCATCCATATCTTGAAACAATGAGTACACCACGTTATGGCTTAAACTGTGTTTGTCATTTTTTGAATGTTTGAATTCGCGAAAGATGAGGTTACTTGAATCAAAAGTATATAAACCATTATTCGTTCCTAGCCAGAGCATGCCATCTCTATCTTCAAGAATATCTCTAACATCACTATTACCTAAAGCATTTTTATTTTGGCTGTTTGCCTTATGGTGAATAAATTTACCCGTATCGTTATCGTATCGATCTAATCCTCCACCAAAAGTACCAAACCACAAATTATTTTGGGAATCTTTATATATTTTCCATACAAAATTATGACTCAAACTATATGGATTGTCTGGGGAGTGCTGGTAATTAGTAAAGGTATTATGGCTTTTGTTATATTGACTTACACCAATAGTTGTTCCTATCCAAATGTTTCCGAGTGAGTCTTCGGCAATAGACTTTACTTCGCTGTGTATAAGGCTATTAGCGTTATTGGCTTCATGTAGATATAAAATGTAAGTGTTGGTATCAATATTAAATCGATATAGTCCCATGTTGGACGATAACCAAAGCTCTCCATCCGAGTCTTCAAATAGTGATTGTATATAACCAACTTTTCCATCGGGGTTACTCAACGATGGTGTTTTATAATGAGTAAAGCTATCTGTTTTTGGTTCGTATTTGCTTAAACCACCGTACCCACCTATCCATAAATTGTCCCTTGAGTCCTTTAAGATAGCGAATACATGATTATTAATAATGCTATTAGGATCTGATGGTTGATGTCTATATGTTGTTATTTGATAGCCATCATATTTGTTTAAACCATCTTGCGTAGCAAACCAGATAAAACCATTTACATCTTGTGCAATGGCATTAACACTTATTTGAGATAAGCCCTCTTCAAGGCCTAATCTCTGAAAACGGAAAGAGGTATCTTGAGCAGAAACTGAAAAAGGAAGTAGAAAGTAAAAAAGGAACAGCTTAAGCCATAGCCCGATAGGCTTAATATATGTAATTTTGGCAAATTTTAAATCTAGTAGCATGATACTTTTCTCTAATCTTCACTTTGTACTGATGGCTTCCATGCTATCTAAATTATTTTTATATGATTAAACCCATAACAAGCATCCTGCAAATGTACTATTTGTTTAATATAATAAATGTAGTTTGTTTTAATATCAAAACGTTAGCAATAGTTATTTACTGATTAGAGTGTTTGATCGTTGTTTCTTAATCTTAGTACCAAAATAACATAAGATAGCTTGGTCGTAGTTTAATGTTATGTTAATAAACCAATAACTATTGCACATTATTACTCTTTATTAAGCATTATCCTTTATACGAGGACTTCTTTGCTGAGCTAGACGTCACTGTATGATAGAAAGCCTTGCATAGTCCCCCACACCAGCTGATTAACAATAAATATCCTTTAAATTTCGCAGCCAAATTAAGTTATTTACTATTTTTAAGTCTTTTAAATTGTGAAAGGCGTTATTAGTCAATAAGTTAACACTGTTCAGGCTGTGTTTTCTGAAAGTCTCTATTACCTTTAGTATTTACATTACGTTGTCATTTCCACAAATTGCGCACACGAAAAATTTGCAGAGCATATGTAATAATGAATTCAAAATTAACAATAATTTGAAAAATATATTGTTGAAGGTTTAACTTTCTACGTTTTTAGATAGCAAAGGTAAAGTGCGACATCAATAATCGAAAGACCGCACTTACCATATGTTTAATTAATCTTTTTTAGCCTCTTCATCATTTTCCGTTTTTTTAGCGGGGTCATATTTAGCAAACCAACCCATAATATTATCGGTTTTAGCGATTAAACGGCTAGGACGTGCGGCAATATAATGAGGTGCACTTGGCACTCGAATAAGAGCGGTATCTACACCTAACATTTTAAGTGCAGTATAGAATTGCTCAGCTTCCCATGCAGGTGTTCGATAATCTTCTTCTCCCACCATCATCAGCGTTGGCGTTTTAACCTGATCAACATAACGGATAGGCGAAAACTTTAGGAAAGCTTCAGGGTTAGACCAAGGGTCTTCACGTATCCAGTGACGTCTAACATAAGGTGCGATATCGCCAGCTAATGCCATAGTCATCCAGTTAATTACCGGTTTTATAGATGCAGCAGCCGCAAATCGTTTAGTTTTGGTCACTATCCAAGCCGTTAAAATGCCGCCACCTGAGCCACCGGTTACAAATAAACGTTTATCATCAACATACTTACGTGCCACCATTTCATCTACCACACTCATTAAGTCGTGATAGTCATTACCAGGATAAGCTCGATCTATTTCCAGAGCAAAGTCTTCACCATAACCTGTTGAACCACGAGGATTAGCCCAAACAGTGACATAACCTTCGGCAGCGTAACGTTGCATTTCACTAGCAAAGTAAGGACCGTACATAGTGTATGGACCACCATGAATTTCAAGGATCATCGGAAAACTACCATCGGCTTTAAAGTTTGGTGGAAAAGCAACCCAAGCTTCTATTTCTTTGCCATCATGACTGGATTTAACTTTGATTTCCTCTACTTTTGCCATGTCAAGATAAGGCAGTAGATCATCGTTCAATTTCGTCAATATCTTTTGTTTCTTCCCCTTATAATCACTCAAGCCAACTTCGGCTGGTCGGTCGGAAAAGCCTGCCATAAAGGCAATTTTGGCTTTTGAATGATGACTAATTGAAAAGCTACCACTTGCATAAGGTCTACCAATTGATCCGCCACCTATGCCAGACATGATTTTTGAAACTTTGCCTTTAAGATCTACACGGTACAAACTAATAGCGCCATGATCTTCAGACGAAAATATCAGTGATTTATTATTAGACTCCCATTTAATTTGACCAATACTGCCAGCAAAGTCAGCGGCTAGTTCTCGTTGTTTAGTGCCATCAGCATTCATGATGTACAAATTACTTTGTTGATAAGACAAGACCTTGTCATCATAACCAATATAGGCGATTTTTTTACCGTTGGGGGAAACTGTTGCACCACTGTCGGGACCATCACGACTGGTTAATGCAGTCATCGACAAGTCAGCCAATTCAATCGCATATATATCACTTTCAATGAAATCCATATCGCGGTCTTCTGCGGTATTGCCCGTCACCAAAACGGTATCATTATCCAACCAAGCTGATGCATTCAGATCAACATCGCCATGTGTTAATTGACGTGGAGAACCGCCTTCAATGGGTAATGTAAATACTTGAGTAGTGCCAACAGGTAAATATCCTGCACCATCAAATCGAAAGGTGAGTTCGTCAAATACTTTTACAGCATCATTCCACTTTGCACCTTCTGGTTTAGTAACTGGCGTTGAGAAACTCGGTTTTTTACCCTTTATAAACATATTAAAGGCAATGTGTTTACCATCAGGAGACCAAATAGCACGAGAAGGAGCGCTGGCAAATTGAGCTAAGCCGACACTTCGGTCTGAATCAAAATAAAACAGTCTTAATTCAGGTTTACCTTTTGTGGCGGTAACAAAAAGTAAGCTTTTTCCATCAGGGGACCATCGTGGAGAATGAGAAGCTGTACCGCCATCAATTAGAGGTAGATGCATACCATCATCAACATTTATCAGCCAAATTTGTCCAGTGTCTTTGTCATTCATTCTGTCCATTGAATGACGCACATAGGCTATCTTTTTGCCATTAGGCGAAATCTGAGGGTCTGTAGCATATTCCATATCAAACACCCGCATTGCAGTAAAACGATCTGAGGGGGTGTTTTTATCAGTAGCCAAGCTGCTAGTTATTACAAGCAATGAGGAGAGAACAATTGATACTATATGACGGTATCGCATTTTAAAATCCTTATTATTATAAAGGGCTGCATATTGCTTCCCTTACTTAAAGATCCTAAGAATACATAGGTTCAATAAAATAACCAAGCATGCCTATGAAATAAAACAATTTACCCATACTTATAGGACTTTTTAAATAGATAACTATTTTTTGTTAATCATAGACCTTCCGTATTGTCATATCTCATCTTTGATAGAGTTAGAAATAGGCTACTGACATATTCCAGCAATAATTCCATGGGTTAGTTTCGATAAATCATCAGGACTTAATTCTATTTCCAATCCTCTACGGCCAGCACTAATATAAACTGTAGAATAATTATTGGCAGATGAATCAATGATAGTTCTAAGCGGTTTCTTTTGTCCAAGCGGACTTACACCTCCTAGAACATATCCTGTCGAACGTTCAACTTCTGACTTGTTAGCCATAGTCGCTTTTTTTGCGCCAATAGCCTTTGCGATAAGCTTCATACTTAACATTGAAGAAACCGGAATTACGCCTACAACTAACTCTTTACTGTCAAGCGACACCACTAAGGTCTTAAATACTCTCTCCGTAGAAACTCCCATTTTCTTGGCCGCTTCGAGCCCAAAGGATTCACTTGATTCATCATGAGAGTACTCATGTATCCTGTATGAAACGTTATTCTTTTTGGCTGTAATGATTCCCGGTGTCATTTTAATCTCATACTTTTAATGCCCGTTTGGAGAGCTGATGTTAATTGGCTAACGTTTTATAGCAAAAGTGAAAACAAGCAAGTGTCATTTTCCTAAGTGATAGCCTTGTTAAAGCCACAATATTAATTAAAAGAAGAAAAATCTTTTTTTGGCTTTTACTTGATCCAATATATCTACATTTCCATAAGAAAATATAGGTTCGATAGTTCTGATATCTTTATTTGAAAGTGATCCTATACGAATTTTGTCTATCATACTCATGCGTTCTTTAGTTGCTATTTCAAAGCCACATTCTACTGGAAATTCTTCCTCATACTTCATAGATAACTTCATATACAAATCAGCTAATTCTGCATTATTCACCTGTCGCTCCTGATAAAATTAACCCGTTTGTAAAAGTTAGTTTTATTATTTTTATTGATACCAAAAACAATATCTGACTTTGCATTAGCATTCAATTGAAAGCATTGTTTTTATTAATAATTGTTTCGCCTCCCTCTTTTTAGAGAGCAGAGTTTTTAAAGGGACATACAACATTTTTCAAGAGCAGAACATTTGCCCTTATTGCTATTGCAGAATTCCCCCAGTGAGTTGAGTGTCTACTCGACTTGTATATGCCAGCTTAATTTTCCAAATAAGTCGTTCAACTGCTGTGTACTGAACCTACATTTTTTTCAATTAGAGGCCTTGGAAAACACTTATATTATCCCATTTTTAGGATTTTCTGCTTTTTTTCCTTCCCATTTGTGGGATTACCGTTTTGTTCAAAATAACCTCAACATCATCAGCCGCATAAATTCGTTTAATATCAACAATATACTCTATTGGCATTATACCTGCTCTGTACTTTATAGCGCATGAGTTTAGTAGTTATAAATTTAAATAAAGGACCTATTTAATCTGTGCCTGTTGGTATGTGTACCCAAAGGATTAAGAGAAATACGTACTTAACAATATTTCCCTAACAAACATGAAGTTATAGTGTGTTAACTTTTCGAGATGTTTTTTGCAGTTATTTGTGGGATATTTTTACACGGCAGTGTCTTTATCATGTGGTTATTTCACAGAAAAAGCGATAGTTTCGTAAAAATGACCAACAAAGTTGTTCAAAGGATTCGACGACAAGAGTTCAACAGGCCAAATATTTCATTAAATAATTAGGATACATTTTTAATATTTTTTTGGAGGGTAAGGTGTGGCCATACTTCTATTAATCATTATTCATACTGTTGCAGGGTCAATTGCTATATTATCTGGCTTCGCGGCATTGTCATTACCTAAAAGCTCAAAATCTCATCGTACAGTAGGCAATATATTTGTGCTGATGATCCTTTTTCTTGGCCTTACAGGTATTTATATTGCTTATTCACGTTCAATTATGATCTCCTTTGTTAATGGCATTTTATTGTGTTATTTCGTCTCCACTGCATGGATGAGTGTAAAGCAAAAGGCTGGAACTATAGGTAAATTTGAATGGTTCGCTTTTTTTGTAGCACTAGCCATTGTTGGGATGTTGATTAATTTCGGTTTAGAGGCATCTCAAAACCCTAACGGAAAGTTAGATGGTTTTGGACCGCAAGTATTTTACTTTTTTGCGACAGTAGCGACAGTGGCGGCATTACTGGACCTCAAAATGATTGTTAATCGGGGTATCAGTGCGCACCATCGCATCATTCGTCATCTATGGCGAATGTGTTTTCCTATGTTTATGGCAACAGCTGCATTTTTTCTTGGACAAGCCAAGTTACTTCCTGAACCTGTTAGGAAAATGGAATACCTTGCTGTTCCTGTGGTTATAGTCTTACTATCAATGGCCTACTGGATATTGCGAGTTTTATACAGTCAAAACTATAAAAATGGTGACGGCATTGCGACATCTGCAGAATAAGAAAATAGGAAAAATGAATAGGTATGCCGACATAAAATTATACATAGTCTATGCCTGCATTTATGAATATAGAAAAATTTCTCGCAAAAAAATAGCAAGTAACATTGGATTCTAACATTACTAAACAGCAGACTATAAGCGTTCAATCTTCAAGGTAATTTGGGATTGGATTGGGATTAGTCTCAATAACGCCATAATTGGTTAAAAAATATAGCTGGCTCAAATATTGAAAAAGCCAGTTATATTTTTCCGTTGCCACCACTTATTAGGCTATTGTTGGCGGAGCTTCCTGATATTGTGGAATACCTTCTGCGATGACCTCCCATGTTGCTTTTGATCCTACATAAATATGTCGTCCAAGTTCTATCTCTGGATCCCCATTTATACATCCAAGGGTAACTCCGTGTACCACTCCTTTGTATACACCGTTAAGGGTTGAGCCACATTTACTACAAAATTGCAGACCAAAACCATGAACACCAACATACGAGGTCAGTAAGTTTTCACCTGCTAGCCACTGAAACTCATTGGCATCAACCATTGCGTAAGCAGATGCTTGGGAACTGAAAGCTTTCCGACAGCGAGAGCAATGGCACGATTGAGCATCACGAAGTTTTCCATTGATGCTGTATTTAACTTCCCCGCAGAAACACTCACCTGATATTGTCATTTTACTTCCTGATATATAACGCCATGCTCAGCGTCAAAAAAATTGTTGACTAGAATAAAAGAGCCTACTATTTTTTATCCTTATTTGACAGCTTGTTAGGTTTTATATGTTAATAACAGCGAACATATCCTCGTTACCTTCATCCTACCCACGTCATTAAAACCGAAAGATGAATGCAAAAACACAATAAAGTACAAATGATGATAATTCTTGGGTGGTATTTTCTCGGTTGTAGTTAAATGATAAGCAACTAGAAAGAATTCTTTCGTCAAAAGTTGTGAGAAAATTACGAATAACTTCCTAAGTCGCTAGTAAATAACATTCTGTAGAGCGTCACTTACAATGATATACATCATTGCTTATATTTAAGTTATTATTGCAGAATTACTTACCTTAATTAAAGAGCATAGCTATTTCCCCTGCCGTTTAATTGTCTACTCTTCGCTATTTTTTTAGTTAGTATGAATTCGACTATTACTAAGTTGATCATAATGCCTATTAGTCGCCCATAATCATATTGCAATTGATTTAAAATTGTATAAATTTGGTCAAAATGGCTAAATAAAATCACAATAAGTATATCTATAAATAAAGGTGTCACTGCGGCTAGTGTTATAGCAACAGCTCTCGCCATCCATTTTTGGTGTGCTTGTACATTACGCTTGATAATATGCCAAAGTGCTATTGAAAATGTTAGACAAATCGCCATACTCGTTATAATCAGAACAACATATCGAGTACCCTGCGAATCTGGCGACAGCACGTTGTGCATCCAAACACCAGATATTGCCATAATATAGCCCGATATGAGTGCAATTCGTCCCGCTATTTTGTGGCGATTGAGGTTATTAGTGCGAAGTCTTGGAGAGAACTGAAATGGCATAGTTAAGAAAAACAAAATGCCGGAGACACCATGAACCAAAATTGCAGCCGGAGTTTCAAAGTGTAAGGTATTAATCATCGACGACACACCGTCAATTGCCGACGGCCCCATTACCACTAATAGCACTAAAAATATTGCAGGAATACCTGCGATACCCGTTAAAAAAAGTAGTGTGCCAACAACAGGCCAATTAAAAGGAATGCTGATTTCTTTGATGTCGTTTTTTTTTATAGAAGTCATTTTGATTATATTTTATCGAGTGGCTAAGGTGTAGTAGATTATGTAGAATCATATTAGAATTGGCGTCCGTTTATGTTAACTCGAACCTTTTTTAATGTTCAGCCTGTAGGTTTGGATATGTAAAAACACCTTGAAAGTCTATATAACTTACCTTTACGCGTTAGAGAATTATTGTAATGGAAAACCCTACACTATTAGCATTAAACATATCCTCATTAATAATTATTATATTTAGTGCAAATTTGTTGCTCTTACGCTCTTTCGAACGACGAGCTTATTTACCACTGGCAATTTTTCTATTGGCGATAGGTGTAGTTATTTGTCAGCCAACATTAGCAAGCTTGGCACCATCATTACAACCTACGATTCTAATTCTTTCACTTCCCGCCATTTTGTTAATTGCTCCTAGTTTGTGGTTTTATGTTGAAGGTATTACAGCGGAAAAGCCGTGGCAACTTAAGCAAATGCATAAACGCCATTTTGTACTGTTTTTTACAGGTACTTTTGTCGCTTTTATTGCGTTATTTGTGCCCTACGAAGTGCAATATGCAATGTTGATAGAGAATAACGAAAACATTTTAAAAAGTAGCTCTCCTGCTATAAGGTACATGACAGCCGGAACGCTTATTGCTACTTTATTGCTTATATTTGGCTGGGTATTACAATCTGGATTTTATTTGTTCAAAGTTGTTAGGCGGTTAACCCAATATCGACAACATTTGAAAGACTTATTTGCTAGTACCAAAGTTAAAGAAATTAGGTGGCTCAGTTGGTTATTGTTTGCTGTTGGATTTGTATGGTCAGCAACGGCAATTAACATTGTCATAGACAACCTTATTTTCTCAACAAAAATTAACGCGACGATGGCAGGCGTAGTAATCCTAGTAATGATTTGGAGTGTCGCTATTTGGGGGCTTCGTCAAAAGCCTGGATTTGAAGAGTTGTACAATAGCGATGAAGATATTCAAGCTGTACTCGAAGAGAAAATTACTCAGCCAGAAAAATACCAGCGTTCGGCATTAAATGAACAACATGCCACACAAATAGCGAAAAAAATTGAAACAGCAATGCAACAAGATAACCTCTATTTGGATGCGTCACTCTCTTTACAAAAGCTAGCAAAACATATTAGTACCTCGCCGAATTACATTTCGCAAACATTGAATGAGTCCATAGGAATGAACTTTTTCGATTACGTCAACATGTATCGAGTTGAAATGGCTAAACATCAATTACAATACTCCAGTAACACTGTGATAGATATTGCTATGAATGTTGGCTTTAATGCCAAGTCTTCTTTTTACACAGCGTTTAAAAAAGTAGCGCATCAAACCCCTAGTCAGTATCGTAAAAGTATGGTGCAAAGTTAAGAGCAAAGTACTTGCTTTAGATTTGATCACTAATCTTTGAAGGTAAATCTTGGCTCACCTACGAACAATTGATAGAAAAAGATAAAAGCTTCATAAAGTTTAATGCAAAATTTTAAAAGAAATGTTGCGCTCAGAATCTGCTTGTAGACATGGAAAGCCAGAGCCAGTTAAACATAACTTGTCTGGCTTATGGCCAAAGTATATTTCTCAGAAAGATAGGCTGATTTATAAGTTTATTGACAATAGTGTACATATTTTCGCAATAGATGGACGTTACGACCAACACGAGAAAATATAACGCCCAATAATAAGTGAACCAATTCTAGTGCAGCAAATAACCATAACTGCTTTGGGAAGTCTTAATTTATTAGCTTGTTAGCACTATATCTTACACGTGTATGCTTTTCCGCCAATAACTCCCGCCCCAAGAAAAACCCCCTCACTCTTTTTAGTGATTACAACATAGTTTGCACTTGCCTTACCGGCTTCATTTCTCAAACGAATTTTTGCAACTTCAAATGAGGAAGATAAGTCATCTTGCGCCGCAGCCGCTTCGACATATGTTATAAAAGAGCAGTCTTTCGGTAATTGAACATTTGTATCTACCAAAAGAACATCTGCCCCTTCATTCGATAACGAAGTACAGGAAGAAATAGCCAAGGTGATAATAAATGGAACTACTTTTTTAAACATAAAAGAGCCTTATTGATTCTGATGTAGATATAGCTAATAGTGCAAACGCCGTTTTAAGTGGCTAATGATAATAGGCAAAAAGGTGAGGAACGAACAAAACCAACTGTTATTTTTCCGACTTAAAAACCCTTGTATGGATAATACATCCATCTTAATTACTATTTAAAACCCTTTTCGGGTAATGTGAGACCCAGGCTTAAGCAGCAACTTAAGCTTTCCTTGTCGTAGTTCGATGAAACAAAGGCTCCTCTATTGAGAGACCGATAACAAGAACGAACGCGACAAAGGACTCCAAGCACCACACTCGAATAGTCTACTGGGTCTCGAACCCGCATTTTGCAAGTAAGAGTTAGCTTATTATGAATACTAAAACAAATCA